>CENJ01052990.1_pt1 | contig 13175 bp, 14 predicted proteins | sample 356161 | NCBI WGS metagenome assembly CENJ01 (sample SAMEA2619531, study PRJEB7988) | marine metagenome | biome: marine biome (ENVO:00000447); feature: surface water layer (ENVO:00002042); material: "saline water (ENVO:00002010), including plankton (ENVO:xxxxxxxx)" | depth 5 m
GGCTGCGGCTATTGCGGTGCCGTCTGCCCGTCCGGTGCGGCGCAGACCAACCTTCCCGCCGCCGACGGTTTCGGCCAGCAGATGGCCAACCTTATCGACCATTATCTTGAGGCCGGCGGCAAGACACCGCGGCTGCTTCTTGCCGATGGCAGCCATGGCGCGGAGATGATCGACATGATCGCGCGGTTCGGCCCCGGCCTGCCGGCGGATCTGTTGCCGATGACAATGCACAGCACCGGCCGGGTCGGTCACGATCTGCTGGTTACCGCCATCGCCCAGGGCTACGGCCAGGTGATCATCCTTGCCAATCCGAACAAGACCGACGAGACCCCGCAGATCGCCCGCCAGGTTGAACTGGCGCGGGCGCTGATGGTCGGTGTCGACGCGGATGACGAGGCGCGTTTCGTGATGATCGACGAGATCGATCCCGACACGGTGGCGGCCCAGCTTCGCGGCGCCCGTCCAGGCGGCAAGGTCAAGCCAGCACCGTTCAGCCCGCTTGGCAGTCCGCGCGGCATCACCAGACTTGCGATGCGCGGCCTTGCCGGCTCGCAGAAGATCGAACCATCGGCCATCCAGCTTCCCGAGGGTGCGCCCTATGGCCGGGTCGAAATCGACACCGACAATTGCACCATCTGCCTGTCCTGTGTCGGCGCCTGCCCGGCCGGTGCGCTGCAGGATAACCCGGATGCGCCACAGCTGCTGTTCCGCGAGGATGCCTGTCTGCAATGCGGCATCTGCGTCGCCACCTGCCCGGAAAAGGTCATCTCGCTGGTGCCGCAATTCAACCTTGCCGACAGCGCGATGAATGCCGAGCTGGTGATCGAGGATGAGCCGTTCCATTGCACGGGATGCGGCAAGCCCTTTGGCAGCTCGCGCTCGATCGAACGGGTGATCGACAAACTGTCAGGCCACAGCATGTTCAGCGGCGAACGCCAGATCGACATGCTGAAAATGTGCGAGGATTGCCGCGTCGAGGCGATGTTCGACAAGGATGACAGGCTGATGGATGTCGGCGAACGTCGCAAGCCGCGGACCACCGATGACTATATGAACTAGGGTCTTTGCCCCGGTTCAGCTTGTCGCGAGTGGCAGGTTGGCAATCAGGTTCTGCGGCTTCATGCGCACACTGCCGGCCTGGTCCATCGCAAGGCCGAGATAGACCGGCCGGCCGGCCATTTCGGGAATGAACCCGTCTTCCGCCTCAAGCTTGAACAGGCACAGGATGGCGCTCTGCCGGTCATCTCCCACATCCGCCCCACTATAGAGATCGTTGAACAGGTCGTTCGAGACGCTGTCCAGTCCGATATGCCATGACCAGCTTTCATCCTCGATCTGGTGCATTGGCTGGATACGGGTGGTAACGCCGAGGAAATAACCGATCCATGATTCCATGACGCGGCACAGCCCGTCGAGAGCCGGCTGTGTGAAGGCAATATCGACAGACGTGTTGAACATATCGGAGCGGCCCCAATATTCATCCGCCGTTTCGGTGGCGAGGATGTCGATGCTGACCTCATCCGGAGACGGCCCTTCCTGAAGCATCCGGGCCATGCCGGCCTGAAGCTGGACCGTTGCATGGTCGGCCACCATGATGCGGCCGTCATCCAGCGTCACGGTCTGCTGGCGAAACAGGCATTCCGCCGCCCTGATCTTCAGCGTGTCGGTCTCCCCATCAAGGATGTTGCGAAGGATGATCTGCGTCAGCTGCTCAACAAACAGCGGGGGAAACTCGATTTTGGCACCGCGGACAATCGCCATATAGGCGGCCTCGAGTGTCGGGTATTGCGCCAGAAAGGCGCGAAAGGCCAGCACGGCGCGGTAATTATGAACGACGTCGCGATCGATGATGGAATCGAAATCCGCCTCCGAAATCTCGGCGAAGGGGTCTTCGCTGAGCCGCGCATGCAGGGCGCGCTCGGCCGGGCAGGACTCCTCCTGCGGGGCGATCTCGTCACGGGCGTAATAGGCCAGCATGAAATCGGCGCTGGGAACAAGCCGTCCCTCGGCATCGCGGTCAAGAAGGTGCCAACCCGAGGTCAGCCAGAAATCCTGTGTCATGTCCATTCCCTCGGTTTGCGGTGCCGGGTCTCATCCGGCATTGGCGGGTTCCTCATCCTCGATCACCGTCCAGATCTTCTGCTCGGCGCAGGAATCGGCCTTTGACAGGCTGCGGAAACTCTCGGTGATGCCGTCCTCGCCAAGCTGGCGCTGGATTGTCAGCAGCGTGCCGGTCTTATGCTGTGCGCACAGCTCGGCCATGAAGGCAATTTCCTCGGCGGCGGCGGCCCGCGCCACCTCAAGGCTGGGCGCGCCAAGCCGCTCGACAAAGGCGCGTGCCACCTCGTCGGTCAGACGCATGACATCATCCTCACTTGCATTGACGATGCTGACCAGCGTCGAGAAGCCAAAGGAAGCCGTGCCCAGAAAGCCGTTGCTGAAGGCCTGCTTGACCTTGCCGGTCAGCGCCTCGGGCGCAAGATCGGCAAAACAGAAGGTGCCGACAAGCGCCCATTCGCCTTCCTCGGCGGCGGCAGGGAAGACGTTCAGGTCGGACGGATCAAACCGGATGGTGCGCGCCAATCTCATGATATGCCCCTCACGTTACGTCCCTCACTTTTCCTTCTTCACGGAAAGCAGTTCGGCCGGACCACAGACGCTCTCGAACTCGGTCGGGATCAACCCCACCGGACGGCCATCGATCTTGATCAGCGCCGCGCCATCCTCATCCAGCCCGACCCAGTCGGCCATGCCGCCATCGGCAAGCACCATCTCGCCACCGTCCTGAAGTCGCTGCACCCAGAGATCGTGAAGCGGCCGGAACCCGTCATCTTCCCAGCGATTGACCCAGGCCATGAAATGCCGGCACACAGACTCCACCAGCCTTGTGCGCGATATGAAGCCGCCACCTTCCTCGGCAAGCGAGGTATATTCCAGGCCGCCAGCGTCGCGCCACACGTCCTCAGAACCGGTACGCACCGCCAGGTCGAGCGTCACCCCGGCAACCATCCAGCCAGGCACATCCTCGCGGCCCGCCGCCGGATCGGCGGTGATCCACACGCGGCCAGCACGGCCCCTGTTCAGCAATATATATCCGGGAAGCTGGTAGGACACGACAACCTCTGGCGGGGCCAATGCGCCAATGGCATCGCCAACGCCGATCATCAGCGCATACAGCATCTGCCCGGCCCGGCGGAGCGGCACTTCCGGGCCAAGAATGATCGCAAGATCGACGACCTGTGTGGCCTCGGAATACAGGACGGTGCCAACCTCGGCGGTGGCAACCGCGGCAAGCGCCTTTGCCGCCACATCCTGGCCTTCCGGCACCGGCACCGCGGTCAACAGCGGCGGCAATTGCGGTGCATCGCCATCCTCAGCCGGAAATTCCTCGTAATAAAGGCTCATGCCTCTTCCTCCTCGCGTCGCAGATCGGCGACCTCCATCAGGCGCCGGGCAATCTGGCGATAAGTCTTGGCCTGCACCGAGCGCGGATTGGCAACAACCACCGGCGTGCCGGCATCACCTCCGGTCCGCACCTCAAGCGACAGGGGGATCTCGCCAAGCATCTCGATGCCACGACGCGACGCCTCGCCCGCCACACCATCATTACCAAAGATATGATCGGTACGGCCACAATCCGGACAGGACCAGTAGGCCATATTCTGAATCATCCCCAGCACCGGCACCTTAGCCTTATCGAACATGGTGATTGCCTTCACGACATCAAGGAGCGCGATGTCCTGCGGGGTCGAGACAACGACCGCGCCAGCAAGGCTGACCTGCTGTGCCAGCGAAATCTGGATATCCCCCGTTCCCGGCGGCAGATCGATGACAATCACATCCAGCGTCCCCCAGGCGACAGAGTCAAGCATCTGTGTCAGCGCCGACTGCACCATCGGGCCGCGCCAGATCATCGCCGTGTCATCGGGAACAAGAAGCCCCATCGACATCAGATGAACGCCATAATTCTCCAGCGGGCGCACCATGTCGCCGCCGGCAGAAGCAGGCCGGCCACTGACCCCCAGCATGCGGGGAAGCGACGGCCCATAGACATCAGCGTCGAGAAGTCCGACCCGCAATCCCTCGAGCCGCAACGCAATCGCCAGATTCACGGCGGTGGTCGATTTGCCGACCCCCCCCTTTCCCGAGGCGACGGCGACAAACCGCCTGACCTTGATCTCATGGACCTTCTCGACAGTTTCCTCCGGCGGCGCGGCAGCCGCCGAGGCGGTGCCGGAATGCGCGGTCACAACCACCGTGGCGCTTGTCACACCAGGTATCGCGCGGGCCGCCTTTTCGGCCGCCTGGCGCACCGGTTCCATGGCCGGGCCGCGATGCGCCGGCACCTCGAGCGCGAAGCTGATATTTGTCTGTTTGACATGCACCGCGCTGACCATGCCGAGATCGACAACAGACCGCCCCTGCGACGGGTCGATCACGTCCCGCAGCGCCGCGATCACGTCATCTTCTGTAATGTCAGCCATTGTCGTCCGGGGTCAGCAGATTGCCCTCGACACGATGCACGAAGCCAAGCTCTGTAATCGTCACCTCGGCAGTCACCGCCACTTCGACGCCGGCGGCAAGCTTGCCGTCGGCAACCGCTGCCTGCAATGCGGCTTCCAGCTCCTGATGCGCTGTCACGCCAAGCTGTTTCAGGAATTTGCGCATGGCGATCTCGTCATCGCTCATCTCATCACGCTTGTCTGTGCTCATCTCTATTTTCTCCTTGATGCCGGTAAACCGACTTGAATGGCCTCGATTTCCGGGCGGGCTTGATGGCCCGAATTACTGGGCCGAATTACTGGGTCGGCGATGGCAGTGTCCTGACAAAGTCGAGGATGTCGTCGACATCCTCAAGGGTCAGCACGATTTCGTGAACAAAGACCGGCTGTGCATCGGATCGCTCGGCGCTGACCTCTTCGATCCTGACCAGCGCCGGGTGTGGCGGCAGCATGTAGAATTCCTCGAACCGGCGTTCCCAGTCGGCAAGATACTTCATACCGATGAAGGACGGCGTGGATTCGATCCCGCCATAGGGATTGATGTCACCGACAACATGGCAGCGCGTGCAATGCGCTGCCGCCACCTCGCGCCCACGATCCACATCGGCGCTGGCCGGCATTGCCGTACCCATCATCGCCATCCAGAGCGCCATCCAGAGCGCCGGGCCGGTGACGAGCCGATGCCGACGCAGGACCGCCTGTATGTTTTCGCTGATGTTGGTCGCTGGCTTCATGTAAGGGCCTCAGACATTGGGATCGGCAAAATGGCCACGAAGCATGTCGGCATATTGCGCTGTCATATGTTTGATGAATTCTTCCTGGTCAGTGATCTCGATCACATTCTTGCCGACATGCGCGGCATAACGCGCCGCCGCGAACAGCATTACCATCTGCAGCTCGGTGGCGTCGATCTTGCGGTTGCGCTGATTGGCAAGCGAGATGAACTGGTCGGCGACCCGGATGAAGGTTTCGCCATCCAACTGTCCGGGGATCGCGGTTTCAGGATCGAACTGTTCCGGCCTCTGATGCCAGTTTGGATATGTCATGATGGTCTCCCCTGCGCCTGCGCGTTAGACCCAAGACAAAAGCAAAGCAGCCGGGCAGGCAAATGACAAGGTGTCGCAACCGCGCGCCCAGTCGGCCAGCTGACGAGATTGCCAGAGGCGGGGCGCGTCAATCTGTACCTTTTGCAATAAAATGCGGTGCGCTAGCTTGGGCGTTGCAAACCCTTTGCTGTGCGCAACGATGTGAGTAGACCAATGGTGTCATGTGTCTGTTATCACCTTGTTCGGTTTGGACATGACGCGCTGACGCGTCGCCGCAATCGAACGACCGGCCTTGCCGCCCTTCTGGCGGCCTGTTTTTTTATCGTCCCGGCGCAGGCTGGAACGTCGCTGATTCTGCAATCGACGACTTCGACCGACAATTCCGGGCTGTATGACTATCTGCTGCCGCATTACGCGTCGATCAGCGGTACCGAGGTGAAGGTTGTCGCGGTGGGAACCGGCCAGGCGCTGGAAAACGCGCGCAATTGCGACGGCGACATCGTCATTGCCCATGCGCGTGAACTCGAACTCGACTTCGTGTCCGCCGGCTATGGCACCGAGCGGCATGACCTGATGTATAATGATTTCGTTATTCTCGGCCCACGGCAGGACCCGGCCGGCATCGCCGCCGCCAAGACGGTCGGCGAGGCCATGCGGGCAATCCGCGCGCACAGCGCCAATTTCGCCTCGCGCGGCGACAACAGCGGCACCAACCGGGCCGAACGCAGACTGTGGACGGCCAGCGGCCACACACCGGATGCCGGCGACAGCGGCTGGTATCTGGAAACCGGCATGGGGATGGGCGCAACGCTGAATTTCGCCGTTCAGGCAGAAGCCTACACCATCAGTGACCGCGCCACCTGGCTCGCCTTTGGCAACAAGGCCGGCCACGATATCCTGTTCGAGGGCGACCCGAACCTGTTCAACCAGTACGGCGTGATCCCGGTTTCGCCGACGCGGTGCCCGATGATCGAACATCAGGCCGCGCTGGATTTTCGTGACTGGCTTGTCTCTCCCGACGGGCAGACCGCCATCGCCGCATTCCAGAAACATGGCAGCCAGCTGTTCTTCCCGAACGCGACCGAGGCCGGGCCCGCTCTCGCCGGTCGTCAGGGTAACATCGCCGGCAAACATCCCGGCACACAATCAAGGATTACCATCATCGTGAATTGACACATGCTGGGTGCCGGTTTCACAAAACCGTGACAATCGACAGTCATCGTGACTATCAACAGTCTTGATGTCATCCTTGCGTCATCCGAAAGAGCGGCTTCATGGCGACCACGCTGTTCTCATCGACCGGCGGTGTCTATCGCGGCAACCTGCATGGTCATTCAACCCATTCGGACGGGCGAAACAGCCCGGCAGAGGTCGTCGAACTTTACCGCGCGGCAGGCTATGACTTCACCTGCCTGTCTGAGCATCTATGGTCGAACCCGCGTTTCAGCGCACCAACCATCATCGATGCCACCGCATTCGACAGTCCCGATTTCGTCACCATCATTTCGGCCGAACTTCACTGCCGGGGAAAGGCGCATGACCGCGATGGCCTCTGGCATATTGTGGCGAATGGCCTGCCATCCGATTTTCCGATGGCAGACAACACCGAAACCGGCCCGGATATGGTGCGTCGCGCCGTGGCAAGCGGGGCCTATGTCACCATTGCGCATCCCGAATGGTACTGCCTGACCGATGAAGAGGCGCGCAGCCTGGCGGCTGCCGGCGCGCATGGGGTTGAGGTCTACAACCACAGCTCGGCCATTGAATCGGCGCGCGGCGGCGGCATCGCGACGCTGGACCTGCTGCTCCATGAAGGGTACCGGCTGCATCTGACGGCCACCGATGATTCGCACCATATCCCCGATGATGCCTTTGGCGGATGGGTCATGGTGGCGGCCGACAGGCTGAACGAGGCGGACATCGTGGCGGCGCTGAAGGGCGGGCGTTTCTATGCCTCGACAGGTCCCGCCTTCACCGACCTTACGATTGATGGCACCATCCTTCATGTCGGCACCTCACCGGTCGAGCGCGTGATTCTCGCCGCCGACAATCATCAGGCGCAGCTGGTGACAGGTGACGAGCTGACGACGGCGCGTTTTGACCTCGCGTCCCTCGACAGCGCGTTCTTCCGTGTCGTCGCGATGGACAGGCAGGGGCGCAGCGGTTGGTCAAACCCCTTCTGGATGGATGCAGTTGGCTAGGCGACAAGGCTGTCAGCAGGTTGTGCCCGCGACAGCCAGACCCCACATCCTCCGGATGATGTCACAGCATTCCAACCAGGGCCGCGCGCCGACCATTCTCACCAGGTGTCACACCATCCTCATGGCCGCCCTGATGGCCGCCCTCATGATGGGGCCAGGTCTCCTTCTCGCACCCACCGCGCAGGCCGAACCTCTTGGCGAGGCGATCGACCGGATTGGCGGTAATGTCCTGTTCCTGCGCCATGCGCTGGCGCCGGGTTTCGGCGATCCGGCCCGGTTTGATGTCGATGACTGCGCAACACAGCGCAACCTGAATGATGAGGGGCGCGAACAGGCACACGCCATCGGCACCTACATGAGGCGCCACAATATCACGCCGGACATCATTCTCAGCAGCCGGTGGTGTCGATGTCAGGACACCGCCAGCGAAATTGATATCGGTCCCTTTTCCACCCATAACGGGCTGAATTCCTTCTTCGACGGGCATGTCGACCGTGACCAGACCCTGACGGCGCTGCGCGAACATATGGCGCGGATCGCGCCAGACAGGCTGGAACTGATGGTCACTCATCAGGTGGTGATCAGCGCCATCACCGGGATCGCGCCGCGAAGCGGCGGCATGGTTGTCTATAACAGCCACAGCGGCGAGGCCGTGTCCGTACCGCTGCTGGTCAAATAGACTGCCGGCACCACACAATCCAGATCCCCATAAGGTGCAAAAGCGAATTGACCGGATCAACGCCTCTGCTAGCGTGACGCGATGAGACAGGACGCGGCGGGGGAGGCTGGCGACATGACCAAAATCAGTGACAGCGCCGGGCAGGCGCCATCACGTGGCGGTCGGCGCGGTCGGCGCAACCGCGCTGGTGACACAGCACCGGCCCGGAAGGTGGATTATCACCGGCTTCGCAATCCCTTTCCACAGATGAAGCTTTATTCCGACGATCAAATCGCGGCAATCCATGACGCCGCACTGACGATGCTCGAGGAGCTGGGGATGAAAATCCTGCTTGCCGAGGCGCGCCGGATTTTCAGCAAAGGCGGGGCGCGGGTCGATGATGCCACGGAGATGGTCTGGATTGGGCGCGATATCGTGACGGCGGCACTGGACAGCGCGCCACGATCGGTGCTGTGCCGCGCCGCAAGGCCGGATCGTGACGTGCTGCTGGAACCCGGCATGCTGGTCTTCCAGCCGGGGGCCGGCGCGCCACATGCCACCGATCTCGAACGCGGGCGCCGCCCGGGAACAGGGTCCGATTTCCGCGAACTGATCAAACTGACCCAGCATTTCGACGTCCTGCAGATGGTGCCGCCACTTGTCGAGCCGCAGGATGTGCCAATGAACCTGCGCCATTATTTCACCATGGAGGCGCAGCTGACCCTGTCGGACAAGCTTCCTTTCATTTTCAGCCGTGGCACGCCGCAGGTGATGGAAAGTTTCGAAATGCTGCGTGATTTCCGTGACTGCGATGATGCCGGCTTTGAGGGTGAAAGCCATTGCTACACCATCATCAACACCAACTCGCCGCGACAGATCGACATTCCGATGGCGCAGGGGCTGATCGATTTCGCCCGCCATGGGCAGCTGTCGATTGTCACCCCTTTCACGCTGATGGGGGCAATGGCGCCAGTCACCGTCGAGGCGGCGATGACGCTGAGCCATGCCGAGGCGCTGGCGGCGATCACGCTGACCCAGCTGGTGCGGCCGGGGGCGCCGGTCTGCTATGGCACCTTTACCTCGAATGTCGATATGAAATCGGGCGCGCCGGCCTTTGGCACGCCGGAACATTTCCGCGCCTCGCTTGTCGCCGGGCAACTGGCGCGGCTTGTCGATCTGCCCTGGCGCTGTGCCAGCGGGTCGGCCGCCAATATCAATGATTCGCAGGCGGCGAACGAAACCCAGTTCGCGCTGTGGGGCTGCTTGATGGCGGGGGCCACAGTGGTGATCCACGCCGCCGGCTGGCTGGAAGGCGGGCTTACGGTATCCTATGAAAAGCTGGTCACCGACATGGAAGTTCTGCAGATGGTGGCCGAGCTGTGCAGCGAGACCCCGCCTGACAATCCGCAGGTCAATCTCGACGCCCTTGCCGAGGTGGCGCCTGGCGGACATTTCTTCGCCGCAGCCCATACCATGGCGCGCTACCAGACGGAATTCTATGAACCGCTGGTCGCGGACTGGGCCAATTTCGGCACATGGACTGACAGCGGCGCACAGACGGCAAGCCAGCGCGCCACCGGCATCTGGAAGGATATCGTCGGTCGCGATGCAGAGCTTGGCCATGACGCGGCGCGCATCGGCGCATTGCAGGACTTTATCGCGGCACGGTCCGCGGCCGGCGGGGCATTGCCGGAAAGCTGAATGCCACCTCACCGGATATAGATGGCGGCGCACAAGAAACGGGCCGGCGATGCCGGCCCGTCTGCAGGGAGGAACCATGAAGGTATGGTGTCATATTGACCCTGCAGCATGGTTACAAAATGGCCCGAAAAAGGCCATTTGAGGGCAGATTACCCACCCCCTTGAACAACTGATTTAGCGCCCCATATCAGACTCGTAACGCCGTAACGGGTTACAAAATCACAAGTCAAACCGTCATCTTGCCTGATTGGGAGATGACACAATACTCGCTTGAAAGAGGAGATGAATATGACTCTGTTTACCACCCCTATGGCCCGCCAGTTCGTTGGTTTCGACTCGCTGTTCGAAGAGCTGAACCGCCTTGCCGACCGCAAGGAGCCGAACTATCCGGCCTACAACATCGCCAAGGATGATGAAGAGCATTACCGGATTGAGCTTGCGCTTGCCGGATTTGGTTCCGATGACATCAGCATCCAGACCGAGAAAGGCGTGCTGACCATCGAGGCCAGCAAGGGCGAGGACACCGGCAACTATCTCTATCAGGGAATCGCACAGCGCGGCTTCTCGAAGTTGTTCCGGCTTGCCGAATATATGAAGGTCGAGGACGCGCAGTTTGTCGATGGTATCCTGACCGTCTTCCTGAAGCGCGAAATTCCGGAGGCCGACAAGCCGAAGCAGATCAGCATCAACGGAACACCAAAGACGCTGATCGACGCAGCCTGAATCCAGCGCGATGATTGAAAATGAGGGGTGGCGGTCGCAAGATCGCCGCCTTTTTTCACACCGATCAGCCAGAAGGCCTGCGGAATTCGCGCTCAAAAAGCCACCCAGTGGCGCAAAGCCACCGGGGGACCTGGTTTCAGGAGGAAGACACATGAGGACCTTCTCACGCGCATTCCTGTAACGGCGGTTCACCGGCTTTGTTTAATCCGGCCCGCCTGTCTCGGGGCTCTTGACGTTCCAAATATCATTGCCCGACCAACCTGTTCTGTCCTAGACACGGACAGTCCTATCGGAGCCGAGGAGCCGACGCATCATGTCAGCATTCATTCTTCACCATTACTGGCCATCACCATTTGCCCACAAGGTTCGCATCGCGCTGAACATGATTGGCGCGCCCTGGACATCGGTGGAAATCCCCCGTGTGCCACCAAAGCCCCTGTTGATGCCGATGACGGCCGGCTATCGGCGCACCCCGGTCATGCAGGTCGGGGCCGATATCCACTGCGACACACAGAATATCGCCCGCGCGCTTGGCGAGGCCGGGTATGAGGACAAGCTGTTCCCGGACAGCGGCCGCGGCCAGGTGATGGCGCTGTCCAACTGGGTCGATCAGGCACTTATCGAGCTTGCCATCCGCACCGTTATCACCACCTCGATCGGCACCGCACCACCGGAATTCATCAAGGATCGCGGCGATCTATATTTTGGACCGAACTGGAATGAGGCCAGGCTGAAGGCCGATCTGCCAGCTGTGATCCTGCAGATGTCGGCCCAACTCGACCACGCCGAGGCAGCCCTGTCAGGTAAGAATTTCCTGCGGGGTGACGTGCCGTCATGGGCCGATGTCGGGCTTGCCTTTCTTGCCTGGTTGCTGCGCGGGCGCTGGGATGGCGGGGCCGCCTTGCTGGCGCGGTATCCGGCGATTGAGAGGGTAGAGGCCGCGCTTGCCACCAACGCATCAGATCATGACCCCACAATCACCGCCGAGGATGCGCTGGCCATCGCCCGCGAGGCGGCGCCAGCATCGCCGACCGGCATGCATCATCCCGCATCGGAACTGGCCGTCGGCCAGAAGGTGGTGATCAGGCACAAGGCGCAATCATCGGATCCGGATATCATCGGCAGGCTGCGTTATCTCGATCTGACACGTGTATCAATCGACCATGAGAGTGCGGAGACCGGACCGGTGGCGGTGCATCTTCCCGTCGCTGGCTACAGCATCACCGCGGGCTGAGGCTCGGTTCTAGGCGTCGAAAGACGCGGCGACTGTCGCAAGGTCGCGGCATTCCGGCACCGGGCTGATAACCCGCCCGTCGGCAAGATGCTGTAGCAGATTGTCGACGACAAGATTGCCCATGGCGCGGCGCGTCTCGACAGTGGCGCTGCCAATATGCGGCGTCAGGACGACGTTCGGCATGGTGAACAATGCCTCCGGCACATGCGGCTCTTCAGCGAAGACATCAAGCCCGGCGGCGCCAAGACTTCCGTCCTGAAGCGCCGCGACAAGCGCCGGCTCATCGACAACCGAACCTCGCGACACATTCACCAGAAGCCCCTCCGGCCCCAGCGCGTCAAGCACACTGTGGTTGACAATACCGCGCGTGTCGGCACCGCCTGGGGTCACGACAAACAGCACCTCGCAGGCGGCGGCCATTTCGGCAAGATCATCATAATAACGATAGGGGACATCGCGCGGCGTGCGGTTGTGATAGGCGATCTCGGCGTGAAACGGTTCCAGCTTGCGTGCCAGAGCAAGGCCGATGCGACCAAGGCCGAGAATCCCGACCCGCCTGTTATCGACCGAACGCGACAATCTCATATGCCCCTCTTCAGGCCACCGCCCGGCCCGAACATAGGCATCGCTTGCCAGAAGATTACGATAGCTTGCCAGCATCAGCATCAGGGCGGTCGTCGCCACCTCGTCATTCAGCACTTGCGGTGTGTGCGTCACAAGAATTCCCCGCGACACCGACAGATCAACATCAATGGCGTCATAGCCAACGCCATAATTGCTGATCAGCGCCAGATGCGGCATGGCATCCATCCAGTCCCCCGGCACCCCGTAATGGCCATCGGTCAGCACATATCTGACAGTGTCGCCCTTGCCACCGAGAAAGGACGCCATGTCGTCGATCCGGTGTGCGTCATGCACTTCCAGACGGCCATCAAGCCGGTCCCGCATTTCGCTGGTAATGTCGCCGATGATAAGAAGGCCGGTCATGTCTTGATTCCAATTCACGTAACGTCATGGGTGCCAGGCGATTTCCCGACACCAGAACATGGCACCAGACTACATCGTCGCGCCAATCTGCCAGGGCACGAATTCATAGTCGCCAAGCCCCTG
>CENJ01160615.1_pt1 | contig 13167 bp, 11 predicted proteins | sample 356161 | NCBI WGS metagenome assembly CENJ01 (sample SAMEA2619531, study PRJEB7988) | marine metagenome | biome: marine biome (ENVO:00000447); feature: surface water layer (ENVO:00002042); material: "saline water (ENVO:00002010), including plankton (ENVO:xxxxxxxx)" | depth 5 m
ATTATATGGAGGATGGTTCTCCTCCTCATAATGATCAATCTGGTATGATGAATTTAGAAATTCACAGTGGGAAAAAAATGTTTAATTTGATCAAACCTTTTGTTGGTTTTTTAGGAACAAATGAAAATGCATATTATGCATATGGTGGATTTGGGATAGATGGTTATTATGGTAAGAAAAAAAATTTCGTTGCCACACCAAGTCTAGCATGTGGATATTATAAAGATGGTAATGAAATAAAAGCTGGAAACCCATTAGAGTTTTACATAGGAATTGATATTTTTTATAGATTTAAAAATAATGCCAGAGTTGGAGTGGGAATTTTCCATATCTCAAATGCTGATAGTGGCAAAAAAAACCCAGGCTCAGAAACTTTAGTCTTGAAATATCAAATACCAATTGGAAAGTAAGGGAGGGTCTTATAGTTAAACTGGATATAACAAATCCCTCCTAAGGATTAGTTTCTGGTTCGAACCCAGATAAGATCACCAAAAAATATGAATAAAGAAGTAAAAGATTTTTTTCACACTCAGATACTTGAACATCAACAAATAATCGAAAAGGTGAGAAATAACTTGCAAGATAATTTTTTAAATTTGGTAGAAATTTGCTGCAATGCAATAAAACAAGATAATAAAATCATTTTCTTTGGAAATGGTGGTAGTGCCTCAGATGCCCAACATTTATCTACAGAATTGACAGTAAGATTTTCTAAAGACAGAAAGGCAATACCAGCTTTATCACTTGTAACAGATACTTCAACCTTGACTGCTATTGCTAATGATCTGGGCTTTGAAAAATTATTTGCAAGACAATTAGAAGCACTGGGTAGAGAGGGAGATGTGGTAATTGGTATTTCAACTTCTGGAAAAAGTAAAAATGTGTTAAATGGGTTGAAATATGCAAGTGAAAATGGGATGAAATCAATAATTTTTACGGGAAAGAATACAAAGAATATTGAAAAGATTACTGATGAAATTATCTCTATACCTGCAATGAATACTTCAAGAATACAGGAAAGTCATATTCTTATTGGTCAAATGCTTTGTAATGCCATAGAATTTCGACTAAACCTTTGCCCACTGGTTAAAGAGGAGAGATAAATCAATGAAAACTTTCGAAAAAATTAAATATAAAAGATTAATTTTATTTTACTTATTGTTTTTTATTATTCCATCCTGCAAATTCAATCAAAGTTATTTTCCTCACAAAGAAGGGAAACAAATCATTTATGAAGTTTTTTTTCAAGACAAAGAGAAAAAAAAAAGTAACTTTAGACAAAGTTTTTACTTTTTTCCTCGAATGAAGAATGCGATTCCTGTGTTAAAAAACGACGGAGAATTAACATTTTACGTTGTTCAAAAAAATGGAATTGAAAAAAAAAGTATCGATGAGTTCATGTCAACGGAAGTAAGTAATACAAAGTCTGAAAAAAATGCAGATTTATTGATAGCTTTTCCAATTTCAATGGGAACAGAGTGGGAGACAAACGATAAAACAACACTTCAAATGAAACTGGGTTATGATAGAATCTACGATACAAATCTTCCCTTTAGGCTAACTAATAAAATTACTGAGGTTAATAAAACAATTAGCATTAAAGGAAAAAAAATAAAGAACTGCATAAAGATTTCTAGTTATGGAAAAACTAGTTATAATCCAGGTCCTCCCCTGGACAATATAAATATTGAAGTTTTTTCAACTAGTTGGTTTGCTAAAGATTATGGTCTGGTTAAATATAAAAGAGAGGAAAAATCAGATTCTGAAACAATGGGAAAAATTATTTACGAAAAAACTATGTTAATAAGCGACTAACTAACTATATAATATGTATAGGTTTGATTAATTAAATGAGAATGTTTAAAAAAATTAAGTCAGGTCTTTATGACCCCAAAAATGAGAAAGATTCATGCGGAATCGGATTCGTCGCTAATATTTATGATATACCATCAAGAACTATAGTTGACAACGGGCTCAGGATTCTTGGCAACCTAACCCATAGAGGCGCAGTAAGCGCAGACCCTAAGGCTGGAGATGGTGTTGGCCTACTAACTCAGATTCCTCACCAGTTCTTTCAGAAAGAGTTGTCGAATGACGATATAATATTGCCCAGACCCGACGATTATGCAATTGGAATGCTTTTTTTACCTAGAGATAAAGAAGAAAAGGCATATTGTATCAAAACAATAGAAAAACATTTAAATAAACTTAAACTTGAAAATTTATATGTTAGAGAGGTTCCCACGAATACTTCTGTTCTTGGCGAATCAATTAAAGAAAATGAACCATCTATTGTCCAGATCTTTATAAAACAAAGATTTCAGGCTAGTAAAATTAACGAGTTTGAACAAAGGTTATTTATAGCAAGAAGAAGAATTGAAATCGAATTAAAATCTTTCGATTTTTACATTTCATCGTTATCAAGTAGAACAATTATATACAAAGGTATGATAATGTCGGATAGTCTGAGTGACTATTATCAAGACCTAAAAGACGATATGTTCATTTCTTCCATTGCAATTGTTCATCAAAGATTTTCAACTAATACTTTCCCTAGCTGGGAACTTGCACAACCATTCAGATTTTTATGTCATAATGGTGAAATAAACACTCTAAGAGGAAATGCTAATTGGATGAATGCCAGAGCTTGTGTGTCAAATTCAGAAATCTTTCTCAAAGAATTCCAGAATCTTAATCCTTTAATTTTTGACGGGTTGTCCGATTCTGCAGCATTTGACAATGCCTTGGAATACTTGATCATGGGTGGCTACGATATTGAACACGCGATGATGCTATTGATACCAGAAGCGTGGGAGAAGAATGAACAAAACTCAACTATAAAGGACTACTACGAATATTACTCCAACTACATAGAGCCATGGGATGGACCAGCTGCGATGTGTTTCTCTAATGGAAAGAAGATTGGCGCTATCCTGGATAGAAACGGTTTGAGGCCTTCAAGATATATCCAAACTGAAGATGGCATGATTCTCCTAGCATCTGAAATGGGTGTGCTCGATATTGACCCTAAGACTGTAGTCAAAAGGTGGAGGTTAGAACCTGGAAAAATCTTCTTAATAGATTTGGTTGAAAAAAGAGTTGTTAATAACGACGATATCAAACTTAAACTATCCAAGAAATTTGACTACAAAAAATCATTAGATAGAAATCAAATTTTTTTAAATGAATTTAAGTCACCACAAAACCTTAAGTGCATAGAGAAGCAAGATTTGGTTAAATATCAAATAGCTTTTGGATACAATAAAGAAGACGTTAATTTTTTCATTGAGCCAATTGTAAAACTTGGTATTGAACCAACAGGTTCAATGGGTACTGATACACCTATTTCTCTTCTTTCAGACAATTCAAAACTTCTGTTTTCTTATTTTAAGCAATGTTTTGCTCAGGTTACAAATCCACCAATTGATCCAATAAGAGAGGAGTTAGTTATGTCACTGGATATGGCATTAGGAGAAAAACCAAATATCTTTGACACACCAGAAGAAAATACAAAGGCAAGACTTGAAATTAAACAACCAATTTTGACTAATAATGAAACACAAAAAATAAAACAGCTTGAAAAATTTACAAGAGGAAAAATTAAGGCAGCAACAATAGATATACTTTTCAAAAATTCTGATAATTCAAATGAGTTAAAGGACAGCTTGGAAAGAATTTGCTTTGAAGCCAAATCATTAATATCAGATGGTTTCAATATAATAATATTATCAGATAGAAATATCTCTAAAGTTAACGCTCCTATCCCCTCTTTATTAGCAGTCTCAGCAGTTCATCACTATTTGATTAAACAGGGATTAAGGATGAAAACGAGTCTTATTGTAGAAACTGGTGAGGCTAGAGAGTTACATCACTTTGCGGTGCTTGTTGGTTATGGCGCAGAAGCCATAAATCCCTATCTAGTATTTGATACGATATCAAGTCTGGTTCAAAAAAAGGATTACGAAGTTTCTCAAAAAAACTTTATTAAAGCTTCTGGTAAAGCTATTCAAAAGATTATGTCTAAAATGGGAATTTCTACTCTCAAATCTTATTGTGGTGCACAGATATTTGATGCAATTGGAATATCTGAGGAGGTTGTCAATGAATTTTTTCCTGGTACTTCATCCCTTATTGGTGGCTTAAGCCTGAAGCAAATTCAGGAAGAAACTTTAAAAAGATATGCTCAATGCTTCGACACTCAAAATAAAAGAGATTCGCTTGAGGAAGGAGGAGAATATGCATATAGGATAAGGGGAGAAAAACATGCTTGGTCACCATCAACTATTACCAACCTTCAGAAGGCAGTCAGAATAAATTCCAAAGATCATTTCAGAGAATTTTCTGAAAAAATTAATGATCATAACAAGTCAATGTATACAATAAGAAGCTTATTTGAGTTCAATAAAACAAAAAAAATACCTATAGAAAAGGTAGAGTCTGCATCAGAGATTGTAAAAAGATTCTCTACTGGAGCAATGTCATATGGTTCTATTTCTAGGGAGGCTCACACAACCCTTGCCCTGGCAATGAATCGAATTGGAGGAAAATCAAATACCGGCGAAGGTGGTGAAGAAGCTGAAAGATTTGTTAAGCTTAAAAATGGTGACTCAATGAAAAGTGCCATAAAACAAGTTGCATCTGGAAGATTTGGAGTAACTACCGAGTATTTAGTTAATGCTAAGGATATTCAAATTAAAATAAGCCAAGGGGCAAAACCTGGTGAAGGCGGACAACTTCCAGGGCACAAAGTAGACGACAAGATTGCAAGTGTAAGACATTCAACACCAGGGGTAGGCCTAATCTCACCTCCGCCGCATCATGATATTTATTCTATAGAGGATCTTGCACAATTAATATTCGATCTCAAAAACGTAAACCCTGATGCAAGGATAAGTGTGAAATTAGTTTCTGAATTTGGTGTTGGTGTTGTGGCCGCAGGTGTAACAAAATGTAAAGCAGACCATATAACTATAGCTGGCTATGACGGAGGAACTGGGGCATCACCGTTAACATCAATTAAAAATGCTGGAACCCCTTGGGAATTAGGTCTTGCAGAAACTCACCAAACACTTGTAATGAATAAATTAAGAAACAGAATAGCATTGCAAGTTGACGGTGGACTTAAAACGGGAAGAGATGTTGTTATAGGAGCTTTGCTAGGTGCTGACGAGTTTGGTTTTTCAACAGCACCCTTAGTTTCAGTTGGTTGCATAATGATGAGAAAATGTCATCTAAATACATGTCCTGTAGGTGTGGCTACCCAAAATGAAGCTCTAAGAAAAAAATTTAAAGGAACACCTGAGAATGTTATCAACTATTTTTTTATGGTTGCTGAAGAAGTTAGAGAGATTATGGCAAAATTAGGAATCAAGAATTTTCAAGATTTAATCGGGAAGTCTGAACTTTTAGAAAAAAATAAAGCTATCAATCATTGGAAAGCAAAAGATATTGACTTGTCAAAAATACTTTACAAACCGCATAACAAGGAACAAACAGAAATTTATAACTCTTCATCTCAGGACCATTCTTTAGATTTTATACTGGATAAAGAGGTTATTAATGAAGTTACGCCAGTTATTGAAAAGCAAATCTCAACTATAGATATATATAAATCAATTAAAAACACTGATAGAAGTTTTGGCGCCATGTTATCAGGAAGGCTTGCTAGAAAATTTGGTCATCAAGGATTGCGCGAAGATTCAATAGTTGTAAATCTTGAAGGAACAGCTGGTCAAAGTTTCGGAACTTTCTTATCGTCAGGAGTAACAATATCTCTTTCAGGAGAGGCAAACGATTATGTTGGCAAAGGGCTCTCTGGTGGAAAGATTATTATTAAACCTTTTAGAAATTCACAATATGAATCAAATAAAAATATAATAGTTGGTAATACTGTCTTATACGGAGCAATATCAGGAGAATGTTACTTTTCAGGAGTGGCAGGAGAAAGGTTTGGAGTTAGAAATTCTGGAGCAATTGCCGTTGTTGAGGGAACTGGAGACCATTGTTGCGAGTATATGACTGGTGGTGTTATTATGGTTCTTGGTAATACAGGTGTCAATTTCGCCGCCGGAATGAGCGGAGGGATATCATATGTTTACCAAAATTCTGATACTTTTAAGAAAAAATGCAATTTAACTATGGTAAATATTTCCAAAGTTAAAAAAACTAAACACATTCTTCCTGAAAAGCTCTTTGACAAGTATAATTTTCTTTTCAATGATGATTTAAGAATTAAAGAGATGTTGAAGAGGCATTACAACTCAACTGGGTCAATTATAGCAAAAAGAATTTTAGAAAATTTTGATGAAGAGCTTAAAAATTTTGTTAAGATTTTACCAATGGATTTTGAAAATGTGTTATCAAAAAGAATTGAAAATGAGAAAGATTTAAAGGTTGTAAACTTATGGCAAAAGTAACTGGATTCTTAGAGCATGAAAGAGTAGAAAGTTCTTCAATATCTCCAAATAAAAGACTTAAAAACTTTGAAGAATTTGTTTTACCATTCCCAGAAAGAATTTTAAATGAACAAGCCTCTAGGTGCATGGATTGTGGCATCCCCTATTGTCATGATTCGTGTCCAATCAATAATGTTATTCCAGAATGGAATAATCTTGTATATGAAAAAGATTGGAAAATAGCATTAGATGTTCTGCACTCCACTAATAATTTTCCTGAGTTTACAAGTAGAATTTGTCCAGCTCCATGTGAAGCAGCCTGTACCTTAAATATCGATGATAGTCCAGTGACAATAAAAAGTATTGAAAGGTCAATAATTGATAAGGCTTATGAAAATGGATGGCTCATTCCTGAAATTAATAACAACAAAACAAAGAAGAAAGTTGCAGTTATTGGATCAGGTCCAGCAGGTCTGGCGTGCTCTCAGCAGTTAGCAAGAGCAGGACATGAAGTAGTTTTATATGAAAAAAATGACAGAATTGGTGGGTTACTTAGATACGGTATTCCAAATTTCAAGATGGAAAAATATTTAATAGATAGAAGAATGGACCAAATGCGTCAAGAGGGGGTAAAATTTCAATGTAATGTTAAAATAGGTCAGGACGTACCAATTAATAAAATTCTTAAAGACTTTGATGCAATTGTTTTAGCCTGTGGATCTGAGCAACCTAGAGATTTAGATATTCCTGGTAGAGAGCTTAAGGGTATACATTATGCAATGGATTTCTTAACGCTTCAGAACAAAATTTGCGAAGGAGATAAAATTAAGTTAGACCCGGAATTCAACGCAAAAAATAAAAATGTTGTTGTAATTGGAGGTGGGGATACAGGTTCGGATTGTATTGGAACTTCAAATAGACAGGGTGCTAACTCAATAACTCAACTTGAAATACTTGACAAACCTCCAGTCAAAGAGGATAAAATGCTAACTTGGCCCAACTGGCCATTAAAACTTAGGACATCTTCATCTCATGAAGAAGGTGCAAATAGAAACTGGAGTGTTTCAACAAAGTTATTTGAAGGTGATGGAGAGAATGTAAAGAGCTTAACCTTAAAAAAAATTCATTGGGATAAAGATTCAAACGGTAAAATGTATATGAAGGAAAGTTCTGGTAAAGACTCAGAAGTTAAGATTAAAGCAGACCTAGTTCTCTTAGCCATGGGTTTTGTACATCCTGTAAGAGATAGTCTGATTAAAGATGCAGGTATAGAACTTGATGACAGGGGAAACGTAAAAGCTAATGATAACGACTATAAGACTAACATAAAAAAAATTTTCGTATCTGGTGATATGAGAAGAGGACAATCCCTAGTTGTCTGGGCAATTAGAGAAGGAAGACAAGTTGCACATAATGTTGATAAGTTTTTAATGGGTAGCTCACAATTGCCATTATGATTTCAATTTAAAATTTGAAAAACACTTTTAAATTTAAATTTCAAATATATATTTAATTATGAAAGAAAAAATGTCTTTTGTACTAACTAGCTGCGGGCGGTTAGATCTTTTAGACAGAACCCTAAACAGCTTTTTTAAATTCAATAACTTTCCTTTAGAAAACCTTTACCTGACAGAGGATTCAGTTGATAAAGATGTATATGATAAAATAGAAAAGAAGTGGTCTGGAAAAATAAAATTACTCCTTAACCAGAATAAAAAAGGTCAAATCCAATCAATAGTTGATGCTTATAAATTAATAAACACCGAATATATTTTTCATTGCGAGGATGATTGGGTTTATACAAGAAAAAATTTTATTCAGGATTCTTTAAAAATAATGACTTTTGATCAAAAGATTATTCAAGTTTGGTTAGAAAGCAAGAAAAGTGCAAGCAGATTAGACATATTTAACTATGGTCCTTTAATTAAGCATAAAGGAATTGGATTCAGAAAAGTTTATTGTAAAGAAGGCTGGGAATGGGGATATTTTTCTTTTAGACCAGGTGTCAAAAGAATGAAAGATTATAACTTAATAGGCGGATATGAAAGATTTAAAAATGAATTGGACATAGGAGTGTGCTATAAAGAACATGGTTATTATACAGTAATAATTGAAAAACCAGCAGTTGAAGACATTGGTTTGGATCAGACAATATTTGATCCTACCAGAAAGTGGCCTAAAAGAAGGAAAACCAATGCACCAACTGGTCTAAAAAGACTTTGGAAACATCTTAAGAAGTTTAAATTTTAATTATCCTTTTTTTTTTTTGTTTTCATATTCTTCTAACTTAATCTTGTAGTCAGCTTCTGACAATGAATGCCATCCAATGCAAAAACCTGTCGGTGATCTCCCACACCCACATTCATTTTTTGTGTTCATACTATTCTCCTTAATCAATTATATAGTAAAATTGAAATTAAAAAAGAATCAATTCATTAAAAATATTTTTGAAAATATTTTTTTATACCAAAGATAGTTATAGCAAATAACAATAAAGTTATAATGGGAATAAAAAGTTCTTGAGATAACAGCATAAGATTAAAATCATCCGACAATAAAATTGAAGTATTAATTAGTTTTTTTAAAATAAATGTAAATAAGAAAATTTGAGGTGTTTCTGCAATTAATGTTGCTAAAAAAAATTTATAGACATTTATCTTAAAAAAAACACCTGAGAAATTTTTTATAATAAACGGAACTCCGGGTATGAGCCTAAAAATTATAAAAAGAAATAAAGAATTTTCATTTATTTCATTTTTTTTTAGTATTTTTTTTATTGACTTTTTAAAGGACTTTGCCGCAAGAAATGAAAATGTTGATCCTAACGTAAAAGAAATAACAGATATTAAGCATCCTAAATAACCAAACATTAAAGTTGATATAACTAGTAATGGAGACACAAATCCAAATAAGAAAATCCAAAAAACCGATAAAACAAAGTAAAAAAAAATAAAAAAAATTTTGTTTCTATCAATCTCAACTTTTAAATTTAAATAATAGTTATAAAAGTCAGAAAAGTTTAATTCTAAAATTAAATCTTTGTAAATTAGAAAACAAAAGAAGAAACTAATAATTAAGGTCAAATAAAAAATAAGAAGAATTTTTTTTAAAATAATTTTATCCTATGAATTTTGTTCAAGTAAATCTTAATAAATTACAACTGTGTATTTAACTTTTTTAATAATTGAAGTAACTATTATAAAAATTACATGACCTGGAAAAAAACAATTATTAGCATTGCAAATACAGCAATAGCTAGTGTCTATTTCTAAATAATTACCTGTAAAATTACATCTACTAATTAGATGATTGGCTAGTTTATTGTATTGGGGTATGGTTAGATAAGATAAAATATTATTTATATACATTTTTTTATAAAAAAAGTTTATAGAAATATAAAAGTAACATCAATTGATTTGCGATAAATCATTATAATTTTTTTTTTTTTAGTTCATTTAGCACATCAAACCTAAATTCTTTTAGTGCTTTACTTACAGAAAAAATTAAGACAGAAAGATTCTTTTTTATAATTACTTTATCACCAATCCCTAATTCAAAACTTTTGTATAATAAAAAAATAAGATCTATTCTTGATTCGTAAGTTCTTGACAAAACAATTGATTTATTTCGATCCCAAAGTGCAACTAACGTTTGATATCTTTTTTCAAAATCTGTGTAAGATGCATTGTCGATGCATGACCAATGACTTACCGTGCATTCAATTAAATCTTTGACATAAAGTTTTGAAGGTTCATGTTCCTCAAAAAGCTTTTGAAAAATTAAAAACAAGCTGAAACCAAAAGAATTGATTTCTATTCTTTCTAATTGATTGAATTTATTTTTAAAGAACACCTTGTAAATTTGATTATGGACTATTTTAATTTTTTTTCTAAATGGTTGATTAAAAAGTGTTTCTATTGACATTATTGATAAAAAAAAACTCAGTGAAAAAAGAGTGTCTTTTTTAGAATTTGAATAAGCAAAAATTTGTTTAGGATTAAAATCTATTTGTTTATATTTTTTTTGCCAAAATGTTGCTTTATTTAATAATGTTTCTTTCATCTAGGTAAATCTTAAATTCAAGTTATTCATACTTTATAAAAATATTTCAGTAATTGATAGAAAAGTATTTAAGAATAAATCTTTTTTATTAAAAATGGTATAAGAGGATGTGAACTCAAAAATTTACAACATTTACCATAAACTGATAGAATTTTGTAGAAAAAGAAACTCAAAATGGCTTATTTATTTTATCTCCTTTATTGAATCTATATTCTTTCCATTACCTACAGATCCATTCCTAATACCTTATATTATAGCAGATAAAAAATTTATCCTTTTAACCTCCTTAGTAACAGTATTTTCCGTATTAGGAGGAGCAGTAGCTTATTTATTGGGATTTTTTTTTTGGACGGAGTTTCTTCCAATAATTAAGATTAGTTATCCCGAAGTAACTTCAAATATTCAAGAATTTAATGAAAAATATTCTGACCTAGGTGTTATGATCATCTTAATTGGTGGGTTTTCACCACTCCCTTATAAAATAACTTGTTTTGCCTCCGGAGTTATTGGGATAAACTTTTTAATCTTTATAATTTTGTCCTTTTTCTCAAGAGGAATGAGATTTTTCTTAGTATCATATTTAATCCATAAGTATGGAAAAGAATCGACAGTTTACATAAAAAAAAATATTTACTTTTTTAGTTTGTTAATTGTAGCGATCGGAATAATTTTATATGTATTAAAATATTGATCATTTCCTTTTATAAGGATCGTCTAACCTAATAATATCTGTTTCTTTTAATATTTCACCAATCTGAATTTCAATTATTTCTAATTTTTTTTTACCTATATTATTGATACAGTGCACTTCGCCAACGGGAATATATGTTGATTGATTTTTTTTTAAAATAGTTTTTGTTTTTCCTTTTGTTATTTGAGCTATTCCTTCAACTACAACCCAATGTTCAGATCGGTGCTTGTGGAACTGTAAAGATAATCTGTGATCGGGTTTTACGGTAAGTTTTTTTACAAGATAATTTTTAGAATTTATAAAAATTTCGTAGTGCCCCCAAGGTTTGTAAAAGATATTTTGAGAATTAAGGATTTTTTTATTATGTTTATAATTTATTATATCCTTGATATTATTCACATTTTTTTTTGAACTTACATAAATGGAATCATTTTTTGATATTACAATAATATCATTAACATCATTAAGTACTGTATTTTTTTTATCACTAATTACATTTGAGTTTGTAGAATTATTATAAATAGTTGTATTTGAATTAAGTTTCTGATTCTGATCGGATATTTCTGTAAGTGTTTTCCAGGAACCTATATCTCTCCATTTTTGATTAAACTTTAACATATATATTGATTCACACTTCTCAAGAATCGCTTTGTCAAAAGAGAGTTCAGGTAACTTATTCATAAATTCATATTTTGTTTCAAGGAATTCCAAATCTTTTGATAAGTTTGAAATTATCTTTTTACATAATTTTAATATTTCAGGATTATATTTTTTAAAATCCTCTATCACTTTTTTATTGTTAATTAGAAAAATTCCAGAGTTCCAATAAAAGCCTTGAGAAATATATTTTTTCACATTGGCTAAACTAGGTTTTTCAAAAAATTTTTTTACTTTTTTTATTTTTCCTGAATTATTTTTGAAATCTATATAACCATAATCAGTTGATTCGAAATCAGGTTTTATTCCATAAATTATATGGCTATTTAATGACTCGACATTTGGAGGTATTAGGATCGAGTAATCTCGATTGGGTATGTAATGATCCGATGGAATAACTAAAGATAAATTCGACCTGTCTTTATTTAATGAATGATAAATACTTAATAGAATTGAGGGTGCAGTATTCTTAGATATTTTTTCTACTATGATATCAGAGAATTTAATCTTTAATTTATTTAAGCTTTCAAGGATTAAAAATTTATGTTGTTCAGAACAAATAATAATTGGTTTGCTGAAAACTTTCCTATTCTTAATTCCTACTAATGTTTGTTCAAATAGGGTTTGTGGGGATTTGAAGGGAAGTTTAAGAAATTGTTTAGGAAGGTTTTTGGTAGAGAGAGGCCATAACCTTGAACCAATACCTCCAGACAAAATTATGGGAGTAATTTTTTTCACAATCTGTCTTGAGCTTTTCTTAAGTCATTTAAAACCATTTCTTTAACCAAGGTTTTAAATGAAATATTACATTTCCAGTTAAGATATTTTTTTGCTTTTGCTGCATCTCCGCAAAGGTAATGAACTTCTAAAGGTCTATAATATTGTTTATCAATCTCAATTAATGTTGAGCCATTTTCTCTATTAATTCCTCTTTCATTTAGTCCATTTCCTATCCATTTGATTTTAATATCTACAACATTAAATGCAGCTTCTACAAAATCTCGTACTGAATACGTTTTACCAGTTGCTAATACAAAATCATCTGGTCTTCTAAATTGCAATATTTTCCATATTCCATTCACATAATCTTTAACGTGTCCCCAATCTCTTTTTGCTTCTAAATTTCCTAAGTAGATTTTTTTTCTTTTTTTTGAAATTATTTCAGCTATTCCCATAGTAATCTTTCTAGTTACAAAATTTTCACCTCTAGATGGACCTTCGTGATTAAATAAAATTCCATTGGAGGCAAATATTCCATAGGCATCCCTATAATTTTTGGTGATCCAATATGAGTAAAGTTTAGCAACAGCATATGGACTTTGTGGTGAAAATGGAGTTAATTCGTTTTGACTTTTTTTTTTG
>CENJ01090608.1_pt1 | contig 13162 bp, 9 predicted proteins | sample 356161 | NCBI WGS metagenome assembly CENJ01 (sample SAMEA2619531, study PRJEB7988) | marine metagenome | biome: marine biome (ENVO:00000447); feature: surface water layer (ENVO:00002042); material: "saline water (ENVO:00002010), including plankton (ENVO:xxxxxxxx)" | depth 5 m
CTAACTTTATTGGAGCTAAGAAAACTGGAAATTTTAATACTTTCCTTATGGTGCCGTCGGTTAATTTATCTTCTCTTAAAGACCAAGATAAAACTGCCAAAAACATTCTATCAAGCCCGATGGATGTTTCAACAACATACGGAATATAATTTTTTTCTAGTTTTGGATCAAAGTATTTAAGATTCTTCCCAGAAAACTTTTCATGATTACTTAAATCAAAATCGGTTCTAGAATGAATTCCTTCAAGTTCTCTAAATCCAAAAGGAAATTTAAATTCAATATCACAGGCTGCATCAGCATAATGAGCGAGTTTTTCGTGGTTTTTGAACCTGTAATTTTCGGAACCCATTCCAATTGACTTGTGCCATTCCATTCTTTTATTCATCCATTTCTTGTACCATTCTTTTTGGGTTCCGGGTGGAATAAAAAATTGCATTTCCATTTGTTCAAATTCTTTCATCCTAAAAATGAATTGTCTTGCAATTATTTCGTTTCTAAATGCCTTCCCTACTTGGGCAATTCCGAAAGGAACTCTTAATCTTGAAGTCTTTTGGACATTTAAAAAGTTTACAAATATACCTTGCGCGGTTTCTGGTCTCAGGAAGATTTCAGTCATAGACTCAGAGGTGGCTCCGAGCTTGGTAGAAAACATTAAATTGAATTGTTTAACATCAGTCCAATTTTTTGAACCGGATTTCTCACATCCGAGTTCAAGTTCAATAATTAAATTTCTGACATCATTTAAATCAGATTTTTCTAAAGAATTATTTAGTCTATTCAATATTTTTTCTACCTTTTTTTTGAGCTCATTAACTTTTGAATTTGTTTCGGTGAATTTTTTTTCATCAAAATCTTTTCCAAATCGTTTTTTGGCCTTTGAAATTTCCTTTATGATTTTATTTTCCAACTTTTCACAATATTCTTCAACTAATGAGTCAGCGCGATATCTTAGTTTTGAATCCTTATTGTCTATTAATGGATCATTAAACGCATCTACATGACCGGAAGCTTTCCAAGTAGTTGGATGCATAAAAATTGCAGAGTCAATACCGACAATGTTTGAATGGAGATCAACCATGGCTTTCCACCAGTAATTTTTAATGTTATTTTTAAGTTCTACACCGTTGTGAGCGTAATCATAAACTGCACTTAACCCTTCGTATATGTCACTAGAAGGAAAAATAAAACCATACTCTTTGGCATGAGAAATTATTTTTTTTATTTCCATAATTCTCCAAAAATACTTCTTTTTGTACAAACAAGGAATTAAGTAATATAAAAGACAAGAGATTTTATAAGCGAATTAAATTGTGAATTAATGATGAAATATTTACAATTATAATTTACTTATATTAGTGTGTAACTCTTCAACTTTTTTTTGTGCTAAAGTGGCTTTTAATTTTTTTAATTTTTTTTGAAAGTTTTACTCTTATTAACTGTGCAAAAAGAGGAACACTAACTGGTGGTTTGAAAGATACAATTCCACCCGTTTTAATAAGTGCTGACCCGCCAATAAACAATTTAAATTTTAACTCAGAAAAAATTACTCTCAACTTTAATGAATACATAGAATTAAAAGATATTAATGAACAACTTATTATTTCACCTCCGTTGGAAAAAAAAGATTATAAAATAATTCCAGAAAATACAGTAACAAAAAAAGTTGAAATTAAGATTAAAAATAAGCTGCGTGAAAACTCCACTTTTACATTTAACTTCGGCTCATCCATTGTTGATTACAATGAATCAAATGCCTTACCTTTTTTTAATTATACATTATCTACAGGGGATTACATTGACTCGTTGAAAATTTCTGGATTTGTAAAAGATGCCTATGAAATCGATTCTTTGAGTTTTGTTTCCATCCATTTGTATCCTTTAGATTCAGTCTTTAATGATTCAACTATTTATAATCAAAAACCTTTTTATGTTGGAAATACGCTTGATAGTGTCTATTTTGAATTAAATAGTCTTGCACCTGGGAAATATGAATTTATTGCTATTAAAGACAAATCAAAAAATTATTATTTTGATCAAAGCTTTGATAAAATAGGTTTTTTTGAAAACCCAATCGAAATTCCGAAAGATACCTTTTTTCTACCTGTTCTATTTAAGGAAATTACAAACTTTCAATGGGGTAGAGCTAAAATAATAAATGATCATCATATTGAATTTCCTTATTACGGAGAACTAGGAGACAAAAGAGTAAGTATTAAAAATAAATTTGAGGAGGGCACAAAGAGCTTTTTTACTAGAGATAGAGAAAAAGACACCCTTCATTTTTGGTTTACTCCTCAGAAAAAACTTGATTCTATTGTGACAGAAGTAGAGTTTAAAGATAGTACGGCAGTAGTTACTTTAAAGCCGTTTAAACTTGAAAAAGACTCTTTGATGTTAAAAATTTCTCCCTCTAATGGAAGTAAAATTGATTTTCTAGACACATTAAAAATAAAGAGTAATTTACCCATCACAAAAATTAACGAGGACTTTATTCAAATCTTTGATATTGACACTTTAGAAATTCCATTTTCAACTAGAATTGATAAAAACCTTGATTTTATTTATTTAAATTTCGAAAAGCTTCCCAACGATTTATATCAAATTCAAATTTTGCCTAATGCAATAAATGATTTCTTAGGGTCAACGAATGATACTATTTTTCATCAAATCAATACTACGAAGATTGAAGATTATGGCAAATTATTTTTGAATGTAAAAAGGGGTAATTATCAGAAAAAATATATACTAGAGCTTATAAATGGAAAAGGAGACTTGATTAGAAGGATTAAAAACAATCTTGACAACTTTTACACTATGGAATATTTACCACCTGGAGAATATCAAATTAGAATAATTAAAGATGCTAACGGGAATGGGAGATGGGACACTGGCAATTATTTAAAAAAAATACAACCAGAGGAAGTTACGTATTTGAAAGAATCGATAATTGTTAGAGCTAACTGGGAATTAAATGAAACTATTGAAATTTGAAATCATCTATATCGTTCAAAAATTTCAATTCTTCTCGAATTGATATCATTTCCTGTTTATCAAAATCGAAGTCGATAATATTATTTTTTTGTTCGATACTGCATGCAACCCTATCTCCTAAGTAATTAAAAAACGATGTATGGCCAGGATAACTTTTATTGTTTCCGTCATTTCCTACTCTATTTACACCCAAACAATAACACATATTTTCAATTGCTCTGGCTCTTAAAAGCGTATCCCAGGCTTGAATTCTTTTCTCAGGCCAATTTGCAACATAAATTAAAAGGTCATAATTATATTTATTCCTTGACCAAGCTGGAAATCTTAGATCATAACATATTCTTAAACATATCTTCCACCCCTTATAATCAAAAATTCCCAAATTATTTCCTTTAGTGTAATATTTGTTTTCATTCGCAAGTGTAAAAGTATGTCTTTTATCATAAAAAAATATTTCGCTCTCAGGAGTTACAAAAACAAACCGATTATAAATCTCATCCCGATCTGATATAATAATGCTTCCACTTATAGCTGAATCTAACTTTTTAGACCATAATTTCATCCATTGGATTGTTTCACCATCCATGTTTTCAGAAAATTTTTTTGCTTGCATTGTGAATCCCGTAGTAAACATTTCCGGTAATAACACAATATCTGTATTAGAAATTTTGTCCAAATGTTTTTCAATAATCCTAAGGTTTTCTTGCTTCAATTCCCATTTAATATCGAATTGAATCGCAGCAATTTGAAGGTTGTTTTTCAAAATTTAAAAAAATTAAGAATTATGGTTTCAGTGTAGATGACAGGTATTCACTGTTCATTCTAGCTATATTCTTTAAGGAAATGCCCTTGGGACACTCAACTTCACATGCCCCTGTGTTAGTACAATTTCCGAACCCTTCGTCATCCATTTGTTTAACCATATTTAAAACTCTTTGCTTTGACTCAACTTTACCTTGAGGAAGTAACGCATATTGAGAGACCTTAGCAGACACAAATAGCATAGCAGAAGCATTTTTACAACTAGCAACACAAGCTCCACAACCTATACAAGTAGCAGCATCAAATGAGTTGTCTGCATCACTTTTTTCAATTGGAATAGAATTTGCATCTTGCGTGTTACCAGAAGTATTTACACTAATAAAGCCTCCCGCCTGTTGAATCCTGTCAAATGCTGAACGATCAACTACTAAATCTTTAATTACAGGAAAAGCATTAGCACGAAAAGGTTCAATAATAATGGTATCACCTTCCTTAAATTTTCTCATATGCAACTGGCATGTTGTCACAAGTCGGTCCGGTCCGTGAGCCTGACCATTTATAAACATAGAACACATTCCACAAATACCTTCTCTACAGTCATGGTCAAAGGCAACTGGATCTTCTTTTCCTTCGGAAATGATCTTACTGTTTAAAACGTCCATCATTTCAAGAAATGACATGTCAGGAGAAACGTTTGACATCTTATATGTTTTCATTTTCCCTTTAGAATTATTATTTCGTTGTCGCCAAATTTTTAATATTAAATTCATTTTACTTATATGATCTTGTTTTTACCTCAATTTCTTCGTATTCGAGTTTTTCTTTGTGAAGTACAGATTTTGTTGGTTCCTTATTAAATTCCCATGCAGAAACATATTTGTAATCATTATCGTTTCGCAGAGCTTCGCCCTCCTTTGTTTGATGTTCCTCCCTGAAATGTCCCCCACATGACTCCTCTCTTTCAAGCGCGTCTTTAGCAAATAATTCACCAAGTTCAAGAAAATCTGATACTCTGGTAGCTTTTGAAAGTTCTTCATTAAATTCATACAATTCACCAGGCACATTTAGGTTCTGATGGAAATCCTCTCTAAGGTTTTTAATTTCTTTTATTGCTTCCTTAAGTTCCTTTTTATTTCGAGACATCCCACACTTATTCCACATAATTTTACCAAGTCTTTTGTGATAATAGTCAACAGAATTTTTTCCTTTTCCATTTATTAACTTTTCTAAAGATTCTTTAACATATTTTTCTGCCTTTTCAAACTCAGGGTTATCAATGGAAATTGGACCAGTACGAATATCATCGGATAAATAATCTCCTATTGTGTAAGGTAAAACAAAATAACCGTCTGCTAGTCCCTGCATTAGTGCTGACGCTCCAAGGCGATTAGCTCCATGGTCAGAAAAATTTGCTTCACCAATAGCGTAACATCCAGGTATAGTGGTCATTAAGTTATAATCAACCCAAGTACCTCCCATTGTGTAATGTACAGCAGGATAAATCATCATTGGGGTTTCATATGGATTCTGGTCCACAATCTTTTCATACATCTGAAACAAATTCCCATATTTTGCTTTAACAACTTGTTTCCCTAATTTCATTACTATAGATACATCATTATCATCAAGTCCTTCAACTAACGCTCTTTCTTTTCCATATCTTTCAATCGAAGAGCTAAAATCTAAATAAACTGCTTCACCCGTCTTGTTTACACCATATCCTGCGTCACAACGTTCTTTAGCAGCTCTTGATGCAACATCTCTTGGAACCAGATTACCAAATGCAGGATACCTTCTTTCTAGGTAGTAATCTCTGTCGTTTTCTGAAATTTGAGTTGGGCTCAATTTACCTTCTCTAATCATTTTAACATCTTCTAATTTCTTTGGTACCCATATTCGTCCGTCGTTTCTAAGTGATTCTGACATTAAAGTTAGTTTCGATTGATGATCTCCGGAAACAGGGATACAGGTAGGGTGGATTTGAGTAAAACAAGGATTTGCAAATAGGGCCCCTCTTTTATGTATTTTCCATGAAGCAGAAACATTACTCCCCATAGCATTAGTTGACAAATAAAAAACATTTCCATAACCACCAGAAGCTATTACTACCGCATGTGAAGAATGTCTATTTATTTCCCCAGTGATTAGATTTCTTGTTATAATCCCTCTTGCTTTTCCATCAATTAAGACGATATCCATCATTTCATGTCTGTTATACATTTTTATCTTACCTCTACCAATTTGTCTATTCATAGCAGAATAGGCACCTAGCAAAAGTTGTTGACCAGTTTGTCCTTTAGCGTAAAATGTTCTAGATACGAGTACTCCTCCAAAAGATCTGTTATCTAAAAGGCCTCCATAATCCCGAGCAAATGGAACTCCTTGAGCAACGCATTGATCTATAATATTCCCTGAAACCTCTGCTAATCGATATACATTAGCCTCTCTCGACCTGTAGTCGCCTCCTTTAATAGTGTCATAAAATAGTCTATGAGTAGAATCACCGTCTCCTTGATAATTTTTAGCAGCATTTATACCTCCCTGGGCAGCAATTGAATGTGCCCTTCTAGGGGAGTCTTGAAAACAAAATGTTTTAACATTATATCCTAATTCTGCTAAAGTAGCAGAGGCAGAAGCTCCCGCTAAACCAGTCCCAACGACAATAATATCAATTTGTCTTTTGTTTGCTGGACTTACTAAATTAATTTTACTTTTATGATTAATCCATTTTTCTGAAAGAGCACCCTTTGGAATTTTTGAGTCAAGTTCATAAGAGTTTTTTTTAGTAGGCTTTAAAAGAGCTTTTTCCCATTCTTTAGCTAATAATTTTGCTTTTTTTATGTAAATACCATTTTGACTTTTTTCGCCTTTTGTCTTTGGGTCGGTGAATAAATGAAAGGGTAGAGTTTTAATAAGTCGCTTTGGCTTACGTTTACCATTTACAAATTCGTAACCAGAAAAGAAATTTAACCTAATGGAAGAGGTTCCATTTGAATTTGGTCTATATCTAATTTTTACTGTTTTTTTCAAAATTTTTATTATTTAAGGTACACATGTTATTTGAGGTGTACAAACTCATTAACCAACTGATATTTGTTTTTTCAAAAGTAACAATGGGAAATAATCTAATCATAATGTGTTAGTAAAATGGAATAATGCTATAAAAACAAAACCTAAAGGGACGCCAATAGCAAAAAGTTTTGTCAAACTTCTAATTGAAAGGATATATTTATTGTTTACTCCTACGGATTGGAATGATGAATTAAAACCATGTAAAAGGTGAAGTCCCAGAAAAATAAATGAAAATGAATAAATGACAACCCTTACCGGACTTTCAAATTTATGTATCATTTCGTGGAAATATCTGTCAGGGTCTAATGGGCTAAATCTAATATACTTGTAATTCATTTCAGGAACCCAAAAATCATAAAAATGTAGAAACAAAAAAAGCAAAACAACGATTCCAGATAGAATCATGTTTCTAGACATCCAAGAAGAATTTGAACTGCCTTTTACATAATAATATTTAACAGAACGTGATTTACGGTTTTGGTAGTCTAGTACCATTCCCATAATAAAATGAAAAACTACCCCAAAAATTAATATTGGTTGCAAAATGAATTGAACTATTGGGTTATTCCCCATAAAATGCGAAATACTGTTAAAAATCTTTTCAGAAAAGACAGAAGTTAAATTAATTGTAAAATGTTGAAGCAAAAAAAGAATTAAAAACAGCCCAGAAATAGCCATTGAATATTTTTTAACTAAAGAAGGATTAAATAATTTGAACATCATCTAAAAGTAAAATGTAATTATTCGCAAGGTACACATTTTTTTTAAGGTACATAAATGATTTATTGATTAAGAAACCAAATAACTGAGTTTGTTAAGTTTTTATCAATGAAAAATAACAAAAGATCAAACAAAAGCAACGTTTAATTAATTTAAAATTGAAAAGAAATTAATTAATTTTATCCTATGAGGTATATTCCAATCAGTAGTCGTATTTACAAAAAAAATAGAGGTAGATTCACAAATAAAATGAAAAAGGACAGTGTTGCTGTTTTTAATTCAAATGATATATATCCAATCGGTGCAGATTCAACTTTCCCATTTGAACAACATAGAGATATTTTCTATCTAACTGGTATTGATCAAGAAGAAACCATCTTGATACTTTATCCTCAAGCTAAAGAAATTAAAAACCGTGAAATTTTATTCATTAAAAAAACTGATAAAGATCTTAAAGTTTGGGAAGGACCAAAACTCTCAAAAGAAGACGCAAGATCGATAAGTGGCATTGAAAAAATTTTATGGTTAGATGAATTTGATTCTACTCTTAAGGAAATTACTTCCCAAAATAATGGAATCTATCTTAATAAAAATGAACATTACAGGAATAATTCCCAGACACAGACTAGAGAAGACAGATTCATTTCAAAGTTCAAGAAAGAATACCCAACTCATTCTGTATACAGAAGTAATCCAATATTACAATACCTTAGGTCCATTAAAGATCCTTTAGAAATAAACCAAATTAAAAAAGCTAGTGATATAACTGAGATGGGGTTTAGAAGAATTTTGAAATTTATTAAACCAGATGTTTGGGAATATGAAATTGAAGCAGAACTGCTCCATGAATTTATCTCTAATAGGTCTAAAGGATTTGCTTATTCACCAATAATAGCAAGTGGAAAAAATGCCAACATATTGCATTACATAAAAAATAATTCACAATGTAAATCTGGAGAACTTATTTTAATTGATTCTGCAGCCGAATACGGGAACTATTGTAGTGACCTTACCCGTACAATACCTGTTTCGGGGAGATATAGCATTCGTCAAAAAGCAGTTTATAATGCAGTACTTAATGTTAAAAAAGAGGCTACAGCTCTTTTAACACCCGGTAATTTATGGAAAGAATATCATGAAGAAGTTGGAAAAATTATGACTATAGAGCTCTTAAAATTAGGATTAATTGATAAAAATGATGTTAAAAGGCAAAACCCTAAATCCCCTGCGTACAAAAAATATTTTATGCACGGAACCTCTCATCACATTGGTTTAGACACTCATGATTATGGACTTTTAAATGAACCTTTTGAACCGAATATGGTTTTCACTGTTGAACCAGGTATTTATATACCTAATGAAGGTTTTGGTGTACGTCTTGAAGATGTTGTAGTAGTTCAAGATAGAGGTGAACCTGTTAATTTAATGAAAAACATACCAATTGAAATCGATGAAATCGAAAGTATTATGAATAGTTAGTGACAATCACAATCTGTGTCACAAGATTTATCTTTCGCTTTAAAAAACTTATAATATAAAAATCTTAAGGATAAAAAAAGACAGGCGATAACGAAAAAATACTGGATAAAAGAATTCATGACAGGGACCTATATACTATAAATGCAGAAATATAAGCAATAATTGTCATAAACATGAACTGAATTGCTGGCCACTTCCAGGAATTAGTTTCTTTTTTAACAATTGCAATTGTACTCATACATTGAAGTGCAAATGCATAAAAGACCATTAGAGAAGCTCCTGTTGGTAAGTTAAATAAAAGTTGACCATTTGGCTTTTTTTGATATGACATTTTCTCTTTTATTGTATCTATATTTTCACTACCAACGCTAAAAATCGTTGCCAAAGTCCCAACAAATACTTCTCTTGCTGCAAAGGAGGTGATGATCGCGATTCCTATTTTCCAATCATATCCTAGAGGAGTTAAAATAGGCTCTAGTATTTTCCCTGTGGTGCCTATATAAGAGTTTTCTAATTTATAAGATTGAATCTCATAATCTAATTCATTAGTATTTTTTTTGTTTCGGTATTTCTCCATAATAATTTCCTCCGCATACTTAAAATTATCTCCAGGTCCATTTGAAGCTAAAATCCATAAAAAAATGGATATTGATAATATTATTTTACCTGCTTCAAAAACAAATGATTTTGTTTTTGAATAAACAGTAAATAAAACATTTTTTAAAACGGGTATTTTGTAGTTAGGCATCTCAATCATAACATAATTCTTAAAATTAGACTTAATTATTTTACTTAACACAAAGGCGGAAATTAAAGCCATTAAAACACCAAGCAGGTATAACCCTAAAAGGGTTAATCCTTGATAATTGAATATGAAAATTTTTTTATCTGGAATTACAATAGAAATTAGAATTAGATAAACTGGCAGCCTAGCAGAGCAAGTCATAAAAGGTGTAACCAGTATAGTTATAAGTCTTTGTTTCCAATCATCAATATTCCTTGTAGACATAACAGCGGGTATAGCACAAGCTACTCCGGAAATTAGTGGTATTATACTTTTACCGCTCAAACCATATTTTTTTAGTCTTTTATCAAACAAAAAAACCACTCGACTCATATATCCAGTCTCCTCAAGAATAGAAATAAACATGAAAAGAAGAGCTATTTGCGGGATAAAAATTATTACACCACCGACTCCAGTTATAATCCCTTCTGCTAAAAGGTTTGTAAATATTCCTTTAGGCAAAATCGTTTTTGTGTAATTCGATAAGTATGAAAACATTTCATCAATAAATTCCATTGGAGAACTGCTCCAAGTAAAAATTGTTTGAAATATTATAGCCAAAACTGATATAAAAATAATTGTACCCCAAAAGGAATGTAGAAATATATTATCAAGTTTTGACCTAAGATCATAACCTTTTTTACTATCAATAATTAGGACTTTTTTTAATTTATTTTTTATGAATTTATATCTCTCAATTGCCTCTTTATGTTTTATTTTTTTTAGGTCGTTTACATTTGGAATATTATTTATTTCCAAAAGCCACTCTCTATATATTGAATTAGGGTTATTTTTTTTGTTAATCTTTTGAAGAGTTTTAAGTTCTATGTAACTGTTATCTAAAAGTGTTGAGACATCTGAGTCTAATATTTTAGGAATTTCATTTACTAAATTTTCAATCCCAGAAGAATTTCTTGTACTAACTAAAAAAATTTTTGTTTTCAATCCAATCTCTAAATTATGTGTATCTATAGTTATCCCTCTTTTTTCCATAATATCGCTCATATTTATAACTAAATATGATGGAATACCAAGATCTTTAACTTGGGTGAATAGTAGGAGATTGTGTTTAAGATTTTCAATATCTGAAACTACAAGAGCAGCGTCAGGCGAGATTTCATTTTTTTCAAGTAAAATATTTGATACAATTTTTTCCTCTGGGGAAAATGAGTTAATGCTATAAGTCCCTGGTAAGTCAATTACATTGGCAAAATAATTGTTTTTAAAATTTAAAACCCCTTCTTTTTTTTCAACTGTAACTCCCGGAAAATTACCTACTTTTTGGTTCAGACCTGTTAATTTATTAAATAAAGAAGATTTTCCAGTATTTGGATTACCCAAAAGCAAAAGATTAAATTTTTTTTTCATTAATCTATTTTTTCAACCTCGATTTTTTTGGCAATTTCTTCTGTTATTGCTAAATAAAATCCGTCCAAAACAATATATAACAAACCGTTTTTAGAAGGAGATCTCTCTAACGATATTTCAGCTCCAGGAATAAACCCTAATTGAACAAACTTTGTAGGGACATATTCCGTATGAACTTTACTAACTCTCACAAGCTGATTTAATTTGATTTTATCTAAAGTCATCAAATTTAGGATGGATTATTTAACTAAATTAGTCTAAAATGATTGGTTTGCAAAAATGATTTTAGGACTAGTTATATACTTCAAGTAGAATTTCGATATCTTTTTTAAGTATTTGCATATCTGTGTCATCAGTGCCGTCGTAAAATCCCCTAATCCTTTTTTCTCTATCGACAAGAACAAAATTTTCTGTATGAATCATATCATGAGAATTACTTTCTCTATTTTCTTTTACCACTAAAAATGATTTTCTAGCAAGAGAATAAATTTTTGACTTATCTCCTGTCAACAGATTCCAATACTTGTCATCCACACCTTTTTTAATAGAATATTCTTTAAGAACAGGTACTGAATCTATCTCTGGAGTCACAGAAAACGATAATAATTTAACTTTATTCTTATCTTTTATATAATTTTGAATATTAACCATGTTATTAGTCATTATAGGACAAATTGATGGACAAGTTGTAAAGAAAAAATCAGCAACATAGATAAATCCTTCGTAATCTTTTTCTGATATTATTTCTCCATTTTGGTTTAAGAACTCGAAACTTTTAATTTTGTGAAATCTTTTCACATGATGAATACTGCTATCAACAAGCTCATAGTTTACATCATTAGGTTGAAAAATTGGCAACACTTTTTTTGGTGTTAAAGCTTCATAAAAAAGAAACAAAATAGTAGAGGCAATTGATAAAAATATGACTATAAAAACTTTATATCCAGACATAATTTAAAACATTGATTATATAATCTTTAAAATAACAAATGTTAAATCAAATATAAATTGAAATATAAACAATACTAGAAGTTTGAAATGTTTATTTTTGTGCCTCAATAAGAAAAATTTATGGAGATTTTTTTAATTAAGGCTTTTCAATTTTTACTAAGCTTATCTTTAATTGTATTGTTACATGAACTTGGACATTTCATTCCTGCAAAACTTTTTAAAACCAAAGTAGAAAGATTTTATCTGTTTTTTGATGTTAAATTCTCCATCTATAAAAAGAAAATTGGCGATACCATATATGGAATTGGATGGTTACCCTTAGGAGGTTATGTAAAAATAGCTGGTATGATAGATGAAAGTATGGATTTAGATCAAATGAAAAAAGATCCTCAGCCATGGGAATTTAGATCAAAACCCGCATGGCAAAGATTAATTATAATGTTGGGAGGGGTTACTGTAAATATTATTTTAGGATTTCTTATTTACATGATGATATTATTTATTTGGGGAAAAGATATTTTACCCTACGCTGATATGCCTGACGGATTTAATGCTTCCCCAGTTGCAAAATCGATCGGTTTTAGGGATGGAGACATAGTACTTGAAGTAGACAACAAAGAGCTAGAATCTGTAGTGGATGTGAATCGTTATCTTTTTCTTAGAAATTCGAAAAAAGTTAAAGTTAAGCATCCAGACGGGGAAATTAGGGTAATCGACATTCCTGAAAATTTTGGCTCTAAACTTTTTGAAGCTGGTGAAATAATTCCATTATCTCCAAGAATCAGTAATACTGTTGACAGTATCGTTATGGGTGGACCAGCTGATCTTGCAGGAATTAAAGCAGGTGATAAAATTATTGGTCTTTTTGAAGATAAAATTTCATCTAGGAATGACATAACAGTTGACAAATATTCTAAAAAAGATTCGCTGAAATTTACAATTCAAAGAGACGGAAACTCAATCGTAAAGTATGTATACCCAAAAGAAAATTCATTTTTTGGAGGATATTTCAAGCAAAATTTTAAATTAACTCAT
>CENJ01173827.1_pt1 | contig 13155 bp, 13 predicted proteins | sample 356161 | NCBI WGS metagenome assembly CENJ01 (sample SAMEA2619531, study PRJEB7988) | marine metagenome | biome: marine biome (ENVO:00000447); feature: surface water layer (ENVO:00002042); material: "saline water (ENVO:00002010), including plankton (ENVO:xxxxxxxx)" | depth 5 m
AACCTATTTGAATTGAAAAGAATATTTGTTATTTAAAAGATTTAATTTGTTATAATTAAATATTATCTTATAAAATAAAAAAAATGAAAGTAGATTTAAAAAAACCTTCAAGAAAATACCAAGTTGGTTTTAACCAAGAAATAATTATTGAAGATTGTGGTACTATCAATTTAGATTATAACCAACAAATTACATTTATTACAGATGATAAAAAAGAATATGATTTGTGCAGAAAATCATGGGGTTTTTATGCAACTCCTTCTGTAAATTCAAGACTCGTTAGTTTCAATTTTAAAACTGCATTAGTACAAAATAGTAAAAAACAAATATATGTAATGATAGTAGAGAGAGAGAAGATTGATGATTTTTTCTTGTATTTAAAGAAAGAAAAAAACTATCTTTTAGAATGGTTAGATGAGAGATAATGGAAGATTTAAGTCTCTCTAGAAAAGAAAGTCTCAATAATTTAATTGAAAATAAAAATAGATCAAACCAAAAAATAACTTTTTTAAACAATTTATTAAATAAACTTTATTTGACATCTTTTTTTTACAAAAAACTTTTAAAATTTTTTGGTATATCTATAGGAGAAAATATTAATTTTAATGGTCCTTTAAATTTTATTCTTAACGGACCAATAAAAAATATTACAATTAAAAACAATGTAACTTTTGGAAAGAATGTAACTTTAAAAATTAGAGAAAATGGAAAAATAGAAATAGGTGATAAAGTATATTTAGACGATAACGTTAGACTTGTCTCTGCCAGAGATGGTTTTATTAAAATCGAAGAGGGGACGGAAATCGGTGCAAACACAATTTTAAATTCCGGTGGAAATCTAACTATTGGAAAGTTTTGTTTAATATCAAATAATTGTAATATAAATTCTAGTTCTCATGCCACTTCAGCCTCTAACTATATAATGGATCAGAGTCATTTACATGGTTATGTTAATATTAAGAATGACGTATGGTTAGGTGGATTTGTTACAGTAACATACAATACAACAATCAATGAGGGAGCAATAATTGGTGCAAACAGCTTAGTAACAAAAGACATTGATAGTTTATCTATTAACTATGGGTCTCCATCAGAAAAGATTTCTAATCGAAGTTAATTTAGAAATGAAGGAGATTAAATTCACAAAGAAAAATATTTTAAAAAAAGACCTAAGAGAAATTAATAAAGTCTTATTGAGCGGTTGGCTTGCACATGGAAAATATACTGAAAATTTTCAAAAGCTGTTTCAAAATTATACTAATTCCAAGTATTCTTCTATAGTCTCTAGTTGTACGGCCGGTCTTCATTTATCATGCCTTGCTCTGAACATAAAGAAAGGAGACGAAGTTATTGTACCAGCAATGACCCATGTTGCTACAGCCCATGCTGTAGAGTTTACAGGAGCTAGAGCTGTTTTTTGCGATATTAATTTTGACACTGGATGCATTGATACTACCAAGATTATTAATAAAATTACAAAAAAAACAAAAGCTATCATAGTTGTACATATGGCTGGAAAAATAGCTGATATTCAAAATCTTAAAAAAATATGTAAGCAATACAAATTAAAATTAATTGAGGATTGTGCTCATTCTCTAGGTACTAGATATAAAGATAAACATGCAGGTACTTTTGGAGATTTAGGTGTTTTTTCATTCTATCCTACCAAGCAGATCACAACAGGAGAAGGAGGTATTGTTGTTACAGACAATTTAAAATTAATAAAAAAAATTAAAAGCTTAAAATCTTTTGGTATAGATACACTACCTCAAGACAGGAAAACCGTTGGTATGTATGATGTTAAAGACTTAGGTTTTCACTATCGTATGACGGATTTTCAAGCAGCAATTGGCTATAAACAATTATCAAGATACAGAAAAGAATTAAAATCTAGGCTATCAAACGCAAAATTACTCCACAATTATTTATCAGATTTAGAAAATATTTTTATACCTTCTTTTTCAAAAAATGACTCTTACTTTATATTTCAATTATTTTTTAAAAATTCGAAATTAAGGGATAAGATATCCAAATTTTTAAAAAGTTACAAGATTGGTCACTCAGTTCACTATATGACACCTGTTCCTTTAATGAGCTATTACAAAAAAAAATATAATTTTAAGATTAAAGAATTTCCAATGTCAGTAAAATATGGCAAAGTCTCGATTTCACTGCCTATACATGGTGATTTAGGAAAAAAAGATATGTATAGAATATATAGTACTATAAAAAAAGGACTAGCATGAGGAAAGCGATTTTCTTTCCTTTAGAAACAAAAAGTAGAGAGTTAGACTCAAAAATTCTTATTACCTATGAATTATTTAAGAATTATCCAGATGAATGGACTGTCTTTTTGGGACATTATAAAAAAATACCAACTTTGTGGAAAAATATTGACACACCTTTTGTTGTTTTTGAAAAAGGACTCATTCATGACACAACAAGATATAAAAAGATCCTAAAAAGTGGTGGCAAAACAGTTTTATTAGATGAAGAGGGTGGTGTTTTTACCAAATCTCATTCTAAAAGCCCCAGGGGTTCAGGTAATGCCAAGTCATTAGAGTATATTCAAGAGATTTTTTGTTGGGGAGAGAAAGAGAAACGAAAATGGAAGAGTGTTGGAAAATTCAGTAATAATAAATTTCATATTACGAGTAATCCTAGAATGGAGCTTAGCCAGAAAAAATTTTTTAAATATTTTTCTAAATTAAATCCTGTTAATGAAAAATATATTTTAATTAGTGCAGCATTTGGAAGTGGAAATTCAATTACAAATAAAAATGATGAGATTAATTATTGGAAAAAAAAAGGTGTAAAGGAGGTTACTAACTCTTACACAATTGCAAAATTTCAAAAAAAATCCTTATACCCTTACCTAAAAGGAATAAAAAAAATAGTACAGCACTCACCAAATGAAAAATTTATTTTAAGACCTCATCCTACTGAAAAAATTGAAACATACATAAATTATTTTAAAAAAGTAAAAAATATTGAGATTAAGTTTAAAGGTTCAATACAAGAGTGGTTACATGGCGCGAAGGTACATATACATAATGGATGCACAACTGCAATTGAAGCCTTTTTAAGTGGTTTAGATCCAATATGTTACTCTCCGATTAATGATGATCAACACAGTCAATATTTAACTTATGATGTAAGTGATATAGCAAATAACGAAGAAGAACTTATTGAGATATATAATGATAAATTAAAGAATAAAAAGTGGTCTATTAAGAAAAGATCAAATATACTTAAAAAATTAAATAAAGATATTTATTGTGAAGATTTAAACTCATCGAAAAAAATAAGCTATATAATAAATAGTATATTTTTTGATCAATTAGGTAAAAAAAAATTGGATTTTAGAAAATTAAAATATAGTTATTTTTTTTCAAATTACTTAAATAAATTAAGATACCCTATTTCTTTCTGTAAAAATATTCTCACCAATTCATATGATTTTAAATTAAAACTCAATTTAGAAAAAAGAAATAAAATTAAATTTGATGGTTTGTCACATAACGATATAAATTTTAGGTTAAAAAACTTCGAAAAACTATTTAATCAAAAAGTCAATGTAAAGATTTCTAAACTAGACAACGACGTTTTTATTGTTCAAAATTAATTCATATAATTTAGAGAGCATATCAAGTTTATTTATTTTTAGATTATAGCAGGCAATAAAAATTAAAAATTATTTTAATAAAATCTTTTATTTTGTAGTAAATTCAATTCCTCTTTAACCATTATTTTGACTAAACTTGATAAATTAACCTTAGGTTTCCATTTTAGTATTTTTAATGCTTTATTTGAATCACCTAATAAATAGTTAACTTCACCCTTACGATAATATCTTGGGCTTATTTTGATGAAAGTCTTATTATTCTTTTTATTTATTGCCTTCTCATTTACTCCATTGCCACTCCATTTAAAATTAATCCCTAATTCTTTACAAGTTAAGCTTACAAAATCTCTTACACTATAAGTTTCATTAGTGGCAATGACAAAATCATCCGGATTTTTATGTTGAAGAATTTTCCAAAACATTTCACAATATTCCTTTGCATAACCCCAGTCTCTTTTAGCATCCAAGTTGCCCAATATTAAAATTTCTTGCTTTCTAATTTTATAATTACACAAAGCTCTTACTATTTTTTTTGTAACAAAATTAATACCTCTTCTCGGTGACTCGTGATTAAACATAATTGAATTGGATGCAAAAATTTTATGGTTATCTCTATAATTTTTAGTTGTCCAATAAGCTAACACTTTTGCTGTAGCATATGGAGATTGAGGTTTGAAACGAGTGGTTTCGTTCTGTTGTTTTTCTTCACTATTTCCAAACATTTCAGAAGATGATGCTTGTAAATATCTAGTCTTTTTCATATTCAATTGTTTCATTGCTTCCAGAATTCTAAGAGTTCCGACGCCAACAACGTCGTATGTATATTCTGGTATTTCAAAACTTACTTTTACATGACTTTGGGCAGCTAAATTATAAATTTCGTTAGGTTTTATTTTTTTTAAAATATTAAAAATAGATAGTGAGTCAGTTAAATCACCATAATGAAGATTAAATTTTATGGATTTTGATTTGTTCAACTTACTTTCAATCAAATGGTCTATTCTTTGGGTGTTTGGCGCAGATGATCTTCTAATAACACCATGCACAAAGTAATTTTTTTTCAACAAAAACTCTGCTAGGTAACTCCCATCCTGACCTGTTATGCCAAAAATAACTGCTTTTTTTGTTTTCATATACGACTATAAAATTTACGCTATATCATTAAACTATAAAAATCAATAATATGAGAATTTAATTTTTAATTATGGAGAATCTTTTCAATAACAAAAATATACTCATTATAAAAAAGAAAAAATACTCCTCTTATTATGACTTTATGTTGAACAGCATGATAGGCAATTCAAACCCAAATAATGTAAATTATATCGAATTTTCTGGTATTAAAGATATTTATAAAATTAATAAGCTCATTGAACAAAATATAATTTCTAAAAAAATAGATATTTTGATAGCTGCTTCATATTTTTTTTTCAATCCTAATATTCTTTTAAAAATACAAAAAAAAATCTTAAGGATTAGATTAGATGGTGATGATGATTGGTTATATCAACATTACACAAAATGGTATGCACAACTTTTTGATATAAATATAACTACTTCAAACGTAGTAAAAATAAAACTTCAACAGTTAGGTTATAATGCAATTTCAATACCTTACTTTTACGATAAGTACGAAAAACCAAGTAAATTTAATAAGGCACTATCAGACCAAAATGTTGTATTCGTAGGTATTATTAGAGGAAAGCATGGAAGAGAGAAATACATAAATTTTTTATCTGAAAATAATATTCAAGTTAATATTTATGGTGAGGATAACTATAAATTAAATAAAAATGAAATGGATTTTCTTTATCATAAATCAAAAATTATTTTAAATTTCTCGGGAGTTAATAATGACATGAAAGATGTTAATAAATTTGAACCCGACCTAATAAGAAAAACCCAGATAAAAGCAAGAGTTTTTGAAGTTTTAAGGACAGGAGGTTTCTTATTAACTGAGTATACACCTGATTTAGAATATTTTTTTGAAATAGATAGAGATCTAGTTACTTTTAATTCAAAAGAAGAGTTGTTAGAAAAAATAAAATATTATCTCGATAATAAAAATGAGAGAATACGAATAGCTAAATCTGGCTATGACAAGTTCAATAATTTATATCAAAAAAATATTTATACACCATATCTTATAAAGAGGTTATCTAACCTTAGTAATAAAAAAATATATATAAAAAAATTAATTTGGCCTCTTGAAGCTAAAAGATTTATATCAAGATTTGTTGATATTAATGATTTTTTTAAATTTTTACTTTATGACCGATCTTTTTTAGAATTAATCAAAATTAAATACATCTTTTTAAGGTATTATTATAGTATTCTAAGATATTTAAACATAAGTAAATGAGATTAGTCTTAGAAAATAAAAAAATATTTATTGCTGGTCATAATGGAAGAATGGGTAAAGCATTGATAAGCCAATTAGGATCAGGCAATAAAATTTTAATACCTAAGCAAAGATTAGATTATACGAGACAAGAATATGTTGAACAATTTTTTAGATTAAATAAACCTGAAATTGTAATACTTTGCGCAGCAAAAGTAGGAGGTATTAAAGAAAATATTAAAGAAAATGTTAAATTTATTTATGATAACATAATGATACAAAACAATATAATTAACTCTGCGTATCTAAATAATGTTCAAAAATTAATATTTATTTCGTCTGCATGTATTTACCCAAAATTCTGTAATCAACCAATGAAAGAATCTGATATCTTGACTGGATCCTTAGAGCCAACAAATGAATATTATTCATTAGCTAAAATTTCTGGGATGAAACTGTGTGAAGCATATTTTAAAGAAAAAAAAACGAATTTCATATCAGTAATCCCAACAAACTTATACGGAAAGGAAGAGAAATATTCATCCTACTCATCTCATGTAATACCAGCACTATTTAAAAAATTTAATGATTCTATCCTTAAAAAACAAAAAATTGTCAAAGTTTGGGGAAGCGGTGAAGCTTTTAGAGAATTTTTATATATTACTGATTTTGTCAAAGCTTTAAAAATAGTAATAGAAAATTATAATGATATTGAACCAATTAACATTGGTTATGGAAGTGACATAAAAATTAGGGATCTAGTTAATAAAGTTTCCAATACTTTTCAGTATGATGGTTCAATAGAGTACGATGAGTCAATGCCTGATGGTATGCAGAAAAAATTACTAGACTCAACAAAAATTTTCAACCTCGGATGGAAACCAAAAATTAGTTTAGATGAAGGATTACAAAAATTATACGATGATTATCAAAGCTAATAATTCAACACTTTGTTCAATAAATATATTTCTTTTGATAAATCTTTCGAAGAGTTGCCGATACAAAATCCGTCATTATGAACCTTCTTAGCAATTTTTATGTCACCAAAAATTTTATAATCAAAATAATTTTTAAAAGGATGCTCTAAAAAACTACCACCTGCAATTAACCTATATTCAATATTATTTTTTTTTAATTTCTTAAAAATATATTCTCTAAAATTCGCTTTATTATCCTTTATCACTATTGGGAATGCAAAACTGCTGCTATAATATTTAGTGCTTGGTATTATAAATCTACTATCATTTTTAAATAAGCTTTGGAAAATATCTAAATTTTTTCTTCTTATTTTTATCATTTTATTTAATTTTTTAATTTGCTCTATACCAATCGATGCATTTATTTCATTTGGTCTTAAATTAAAACCAGGTAATAAGAATTTATAAGCCTCATCAAAATGATTTGATTTTTTTTTATATATCTTACTGTTTTTATCTAAGTCTCTTGTCCATCCATGTGCTCTCAGAATTTTTAAAATTTCGTAAATTTCATAGCTATTGGTTGTAATCATTCCTCCTTCTATTGTTGATATATGATGAGAAAAAAAGAAGCTGTGAGAGCTAAAATCACCAAAGGAACCAGTCATTTTATTGGAAATTTTAGCACCGAGACTCTCACAATTATCCTCGTATAATAAAATTTTTTTTGATTTACATATCTTTTTAATCTCATTTAAATTACTTGGTATTCCAAGAATATTAACTGCACAAATCATTTTGGTTTTTCTGGTTATTGCCTTTTTAAGTAAATTGATATCAATATTTAAATCCTGCAAATTAATATCAACAATTTTTAATTTTAATCCATATTGACTTAAAGGAGAATAGGTTGTGCTCCAAGCTAGTGCCGGGACTATTACTTCATCTCCTCTTTTTAACTTATTATTTTTTAGAAAAAATTGTGAGGCAACACCTAATAAATTAGCAGAAGATCCAGAATTAGTCATAACTGCAAATTTAGATCCAATTTTATTTGCAAAAATTTTTTCAAATTTCTTTACCTTAGATCCCATAGAGTAATTACCACTCTTAAGTACTTCCTTAATTGAGTTTGTCTCTTCTTTACCCCATGTATCGTAAGAAATTTTGTAATGCATGATTATTTATATTAGCAGCTATTAATACATCTAAATATTAACATAGTAAAACTTTAATATATTAAATATGATTATATCAGATAATTTCAAAAAAAATGAAAACAATTTTAATAACAGGATCGTGTGGTTTTATAGGAAGAAATTTATTACGAAGATTGAATAAAAATAAAAAATTTAATTTGATTGCTACATATAACAACAACTCTCCAGAAAAAATTAACGATGTAAAGTTTATTAAAATCGATTTAAACGATAAAAATAAATTTTCTAAATTACCAAAAAAAATAGACTGTGTAATCCATTTAGCTGCAAACAGAGATAGCTTGTTAAAACACAATGAGGGTGATAAACAAATTTACCAAAATTTCAATATTACCCAAAACTTGGCAAATTACTGTATAAAAATAAATTGTCAAAATTTTATATTTCTTTCAAGTGTATATATCTACTCTGGTCTTAATAAATTAAAGTTTAAAGAAAGCTATACATCCTATCCAACAGAACCTCTTGGATTAAGCAAATTTATTTGCGAGAGTATTTTAAAAAAAACTTCTAATGATTACAATTTTAAGTGTATTTCATTCAGAGCATTTACAGTATACGGTGCCTATTCAAGCCCAAAACAATTTATTTCATCAACTATAAAAAAAATACAATCGAACAAAAAAAATATCTATTTTGGTAATTCTTCAATTAAAAGAGATTTTATCTACATAGATGATGTCATTAAAGCCATTGAGATTTCATTAGATAAAGTAAACTTTTTGAAAAAAAACTTTGAACCTATAAATTTGGGTTCTGGAAAAAGTATATCTATTAAAAAAGCAGTGAATACAATTTCAAAAAAGCTAAAAATAAACAAAAATATTCATTATAACAATAATAAGGTTTTAAGAGTTGGAGATACAAATCACCAAGGAGAATTTAGTAAAATAAAAAAGATTTTAAACTGGATGCCTAGTACCTCTTTTCAAGAGGGTATATCAAAAATGTTTGATAAAAAATTTTAAAAATATGCTGGAATATAGCTTTGTAATTCCTGTATATAATGAAATAGACAATATATTGCCCACTATCAATGAAATAAATAAATTCCATAATGACAAAAATAAATTTGAGATTTTATTTGTCGATGATGATAGCCCTGATGGCACATCAAATGAAATATTAAAAGCCAGTCATAAATTTTCAAATGTTCGATTGATACAGCATGGTAAAAAGGAGGGTATAGGTGCTGCAATATTTTACGGCTGTTCTTTTGTTAAAAGTGATTTAATAATTTTTTTAGACGCTGATTTATCCCAATCACCATCTTATATAATTGAAATGATGAATATAATAAATAATGGTTCGGATATGGTAATTGGATCAAGATATATCAAGGGGTCTAAACAAATAAATCAATCGTATTTCAAAAAATATGGTTCTTATTTTTTCAATAGATTTACCAGCCTTCTTCTTGGTATAAAGTTAAATGACATCACTCATTCTTTTAGAATATTTAAAAAAAGTATTTATGATCAAGTTAAAAAATCTATAACGCAGAAAGGTCACCCATCATTTTTAATAGAATTTACACTATTAGCACAAAAGAAAAAATTTACTATAAGTGAATACCCAGTGACATTTATTGAGAGAGATAAAAGTAAAGGTGTGTCCAAACTTTCGATATCTAAAGAATTAATCCAAAGTCTAAAATTTATTTTAAAAAATTTCATTTAAAATGAAACAAATTAATATTCATCAAAAACTAATAATAGTTATTTTAATAGCAATAATTTTATCTATTTTTTATAGAAATTTTTTTTTAGATGCAGTAGTTTTATCTTATCAAAATTTTAAAATATTTTATTTAATAGAATTTTTCTTATATTTTTCTTTTATATTTTTCTTGTATATGTATTTTTATTTAAGATATATCAGACATAGTAATTTCTTTAAATTTGAAACATCAACTCTGCTGTTATTAACTATAACTCTGATCATTATTTTTCTACTTAAATTTCTGATATCTGACTTTATAAATAAGTATACTTTATTTGGATTAAATGAGCATAGGGCTACACACTGGTTAGTCACATATCAAGATTTTGGTTTCATCAAAAGATCATTTATGGGAAGTGCCTACAAATATTTATTTTCCACTTTACCATCTTTTAGAGGAATAATTATAATATCAATAATTTTTTTAATATTAACTGTGATACTAATATTATATTTAGTAATTAACGTTTTCAGAAAATATTCAAATTCAATATTATTTATGTCTGTTGCTCTTTTTATAACTTCACCATATTTTATTTATTTTTATTTAGCAGATTTAGGAAGATTTGATCAATTTAATAACTTTATAATGGTATTTTGTTTATTTTTAGTACCAAAGTTTTATATATTAAAAAACACTTTACTAATATCATTTTTAATTTGTTCAGCAATTTTAATACACGAATCATTTATTCTTTTACAATTGCCTTTTATTTTCTTTTTAGTTTTATTAGAGGTTCTCTTAAAATTTAAAGAGCATAGATCTCAAATAATAAAATCATTAATTTTATTATTACTATCTTTATTTTTTACAATATCTTTAGTAGCTGTCTTTGGTTTTCCAAATCATATAACAGTAAATGATATGGTATATATAATTGGAGAGGTAAAGAGTTTCGAGCTTAGAAAAGATGTCCTTGATACATATTTTTACATACCATGGGAAAATTTAAATATTTTTGATAGGTTAATTTCTAGTTTTAAAATTTCGGAGTCATTTTCAAACGTTTATTTATTGATAGATTTTTTCCTAATCAATTTCCCATTTTTAGTAGCAAATATATATTTGCTTATGTATATACAGGATAAAATTAGCTTTAGTTTTTTTAAAATTAACAATCTTCTATATTTAATCATTATATTTCCATTTGTTTTTTCGTTAATGGTCACTTTTAATGATCACTATAGAATCTTTGCATCAATAACTCTTATTTTATTCCTTTCGAATATATACCTTCTTTATAATAATCAAATTTCATTAGAAAATTTGAAACTTTCAAATTCTAAAATTTTAATGGTAATTGGTGTTTTTTATAATTTTTTTATTATTGGAATAACTACTATCACTGCTTATAGTAGTAGCTCTCCATCTATATATTTATTTTTAATGGATAAATTATTTTTTGGTTAAAAAAGATGAAAATTTTTTTAAAATTCTTAAAATTAAAATATTCGTATTTTTTAATTTTCACAACTTTACTTGTTGCGATATTTGAATTTTTATCTTACGGTCTTGCATATCCTATTATTTCAATTTTTTTGGATCTTGAACAAAACTTTTTATCCAAGATAAATAATTTTATATCCAAAAATTTAGGTATGGATATCGAGCTAAAAGAGTCACTTCTAGTTACTTTTTTAATAGCGATATTATTTTTACAAAGCTTATCATTTATAATCTTCAGGTTTATTACATTGAAAATTACATTGAATTATTTATTTAATTTAAGATCGAATATATTTAATAGTTTTTTTGATTCTGTTTACAATCCTAATATAAAAATTAGTGAAATTCTCAATTCATTGACTATTCAATCAATGAATGCTTTTCATTATTGGAGTTGTTATATTGATTGTATTAAGCGAATACTCATCATAGCTGCAATATTAGTATTATTTATAATTATAAGTTTTAAGGTTTTAATAACTTCAACCTTAATACTATTTTTACTTTTTTTATTAATTAATAAAATTTCATCACTTTCACAAAGATATGGAAAGAACATGGTATTTATTGATCAAACTTATTTAAATGCATCAAATCAGTCTTTAAATAATTATAAATATATCAAAATTACAAACATCAAAGATAAATTATTAAATTCCATAATACCTATGATTAAAGATTTTAATTCAAATCAGTTTAAATTTACAATGTTGAGTAAATTAATAAAAGAGTCATCAGAGCCAATAGCCGTGATTATGATTATTTTAATTGGTTATTTTAGCTCTTATTATCTAAATATTAATGTCTCGTTATTGATAATTTCTGTTCTACTATTAAGAAGACTTATAGCAAATATTTCATCTTTATTTCGCTCCTATCAATCATTAGTTAAATATAAAGAGTCTATAAAATATATTGAGAAAATACTTAGCAATTTTCAAAAAAGTCCTTCTCTTGAAGATAATTCAACAACAAATTTAAAAGAAATTAACTTAAATAATATTTATTTTGAGTATTCAAAAGGCAAGCCAATCTTCAAAAATTTAAACTTATCAATAAAAAGGAATAAACCAGCTGTGATTTATGGTAAATCAGGTTCAGGAAAATCGTCTTTGATAAATCTTATTACAGGTATTACTTCACCACTCAAAGGAAACATATTTTACAATAATCTAGATATCTATAAAGAGATAAACATTAAAAGTTTTAAAATTGGTATAGTTTTACAAGAAGAGGTCATTTTTAATATGTCACTAATTGATAATTTATTATTGAGAAATCCAAAAGCTAAAAGAAAAAAAATTATTGAATTGATTAAAACTTTAGGGTTAGAGGACATTTTTCAAAACCAAAAAATAGATTTAAATATGAACATCAATGAGATAAGTAGTAATCTTTCTGGAGGTGAAAAACAAAGAATAGCGTTAATTAGAGAAATTTTATATGAACCTGATTTATTAATATTAGACGAAGCCACATCTGCTCTTGACCAAATAAGCTTAAAGAAAACAATTAAATTTTTAAATAAAATCAAAAATAAAACAACTCTGTTAATATTTACTCATCAAAATGAGTTTAAAAAATATAACTTTGATATTTATGAGCTAAAAAATAATAATTTATCATTAGAAAAATGAATTACATTTTCTTTTATAGAAGAATAACAGACATTGATCATACTGTACCTATAATTCATAGCTTAATAATCAAAGGAGTCAGTCCATTAAATATTAAGTATACTGACTATTTGATAGATAAAACAAGTAAGAATATAAAAGACGATCCAAGAATAAAATATATCTTAAAATCAAATATTACATTTAAACAGTCTATTTTTAAAAAATTTAAATAAACTATTATTCAGATATTTATTTTCATAAATT
>CENJ01007812.1_pt1 | contig 13154 bp, 5 predicted proteins | sample 356161 | NCBI WGS metagenome assembly CENJ01 (sample SAMEA2619531, study PRJEB7988) | marine metagenome | biome: marine biome (ENVO:00000447); feature: surface water layer (ENVO:00002042); material: "saline water (ENVO:00002010), including plankton (ENVO:xxxxxxxx)" | depth 5 m
CCAATTGGTGTTTTCGGGGAAATCAGTTTTGAAAAGGATATTCGACCTCTTTTTCAAGCCCATTGCACGGGATGCCACCAACCGGCCAAAATTCGCGGTGATTACCTGATGACTGATTTTGCCTCCCTTCTGAAAGGCGGGGAATCGGGCGAGCCTGCAGTGGTTCCTGGTAAACCCGAGTTGAGCTATCTTATCGAACAGATCCGTGCTGATGAAAACGGGGAAGCTGAGATGCCCAAGGGCAAGAGATCCCGTCCCTTCCATGCTTTTGAGTTCGAAAAGGTGGAGCAGTGGATTCGTGAGGGGGCAATCAATGATTCCCCTACGGGTTCTGCAACCGTCTATTCAAAACAGAATCCGCCCATATATGAAACGCCTCCGGTGATCCGATCGATTGATTTTTCCCCGGATGGCAAACACTTCGCCCTGACTGGTTTTCATGAGACTCTGGTTGGAGAATCGAAAAACGGAAAGTTGGTGGCAAGATTGATCGGTTTGTCCGAGAGAATTGAATCCGTGGCGTTCTCTCCGGATGGTAAGTTTTTGGCGGTTGCAGGTGGACAACCGGGGCGAATGGGGGAAGTCCAAGTCTGGGAATGGGCGGTGGAAAAACTGATTCTTTCCCATGTGGTGACTTATGACACTTTGTATGGAATTTCGTGGTCGCCCGACGGTAACCAAATCGGATTCGGAGCAAGCGATACATCGGTGCGCGTGATTGACTCAAAATCCGCGGATCAAAAGGTTTATATGGCAGGCCACGATGACTGGGTACGCGGAACGGTCTTTTCGGCGGACGGCACTTCCATTTTCTCCGTCAGCCGAGACAAGACAGTGAAGCAAACTGAAGTAGCCACGGAAAGATTTGTTGGCAATGTGACTACCCATACGCCGGGAATTCTGAATGGTGGTCAGAATTCCATTTCGGTTCGACCGAATAAAACCGAGCTTTTGGTGGGAGGTGCCGATGGTAAGGCAAAACTGTTCCGTCAATCAACCAAGGCGGCTCCCGCAGGGGGAGGTAACCCCAACCAAATTCGTGAGTTTCCCGCTCAGTTGGGCCGGATCTTTTCGGTATGTTTTAATCCTCCAGGCAACCTGTGCTTTGCAGGTAGTAGTTTGGACGGAAAAGGTGAGGTACGATGTTTCGAGGTGGATTCAGGGAAACAATTATGGTCCAGAGAATTTTCCCATAGCCCTATTTATGCGGTGGCTGCTTCCCCGAATAAAAGAGAGATTGCTGTGGGGGGATACGATGGAGTGCTTCGCTGGTTGAAAATCTCCTCGGGTGAGATTTCCCGGAAATTTACTGTTGCTCCGATGAGTGGAAGCGAAGGGAAGCATCAGGGTTTGGCTCTCAACCTTCCTTTTGCAGAATCTCCTCTGGTTGCGAAAGAATCCTACCCGAGCGAATCTCCAATCAAGTCTCTTCGGGTCACCCCTAAGGAAATTAAGATCAATTCGGCTCTTGAATATGCACAAATGGTGGTCTTTGCAGATTTGGGCGAGGGAAGGCTCTCGGATGTCACGCGGATGGTTAAATGGTCTGGTCACGAAGATCTCGGACGAATCGACAAGCGCGGTTTGTTTACTCCCAAGGCAATAGGGGAAGCTACAATCCGTGTCGAACTTGAAGGCCAATCAGTCGGGCTTCCAGTTGCAGTTGCGGGGCTTGATTCAGAGACCGATCCTGACTTTGTTGAGGTGGTCAATCCAATTATATCCAAATTGGGATGCAACGCGGGAACTTGTCATGGAGCCAAGGATGGAAAAAATGGATTCAAGCTTTCCCTGCGCGGCTATGATACGCTTTATGATATTCGCGGATTTACGGATGATATGGCTTCGCGAAGAGTGAATGTGGCCGCACCTGATCGGAGTTTGATGCTCTTGAAAGCGACTGCATCGGTTCCTCATGAAGGACAACAATTGATCGGTGTGGATTCGAGGTATCATAGGATCATTCGTTCTTGGATAAGAGGCGGGGCAAAAGTGAGCCCTAAGTCCCGAAAGGTCCGCGAAATCAAACTTTATCCAGAAAATCCGGTGGTTCAGCGGATTGGAGAAACTCAGCAGTTTCGTGTAACCGCGATTTTCGAGGATGGCACTCGTCGCGATGTCACCCGCGAATCTTTCGTCACCAGCGGAAACGGCGAGGTCGCGGAGCATGACGATCTCTCGCTGTTAACTACCTTAAGGCGGGGGGAGGCTCCGGTCTTGGCTCGATACGAAGGCCGCTATGCGGCGACCACTCTAACGGTCATGGGCGATAGAAAAGGCTTTGTCTGGAAGCAACCGGAAACAAACAATAAAATCGATCTCTTGGTTTCCCAAAAATGGAAAAGGATGAAAATCCGACCGTCCCAATTGGTTGGAGGCTTGGATTTTTTAAGGAGGGTGCATCTCGATTTGACTGGCTTACCTCCAACCGGTCAGGAAGTTCATTCCTTCATCGAAGATAACCGCTCAGAAATGGCCAAGCGCAATGCTTTGGTTGATCGATTGGTGGGAAGCGAACCTTTTGTTGAACATTGGTCGAATAAGTGGGCGGATTTGCTGCAGGTGAACGGGAAATTCATCGGCAGAGCCGGTGCGGTGGCTTTCAGGGAATGGATCGAGCAGGAGATTCGGGGGAATACCCCCTATGATCAATTTGCCCGGAAAGTTCTGACCGCATCCGGTTCAAATAAGGAAAATCCTCCCGCCTCCTATTACAAGATTCTGCGAACGCCCGAGGATACCATGGAGAATACCACTCATTTGTTTCTCGCGACCCGTTTTAACTGCAATAAATGCCACGACCATCCTTTCGAACGCTGGACTCAGGATCAGTATTATGAGATGGCTGCCCACTTTGCTCAGTTCAAGCTGGAGAAGGATCCCGCTTCCGGGAAGCAGACCATTGGAAAAACCGCAGTCGAGCGGGCCAAGCCCCTGTACGAGATTGTGATGGACACAAAGGATGGAGAGGTCAGGCACGAACGAACCGGCCAGGTGACCGCTCCTGATTTTCCCTACTCCGTTGATTTCGAAGATGATTCAAGTCTGAGCAGACGGGAGCGGATGGCTTTCTGGATGACTTCCGCGGACAACCGCTATTTTGCGAAAAGCTATGTTAATCGGATTTGGGGTTATTTGTTCGGTATTGGAATCATTGAACCCATTGATGACATTCGAGCGGGCAACCCTCCAAGTAATCCTGAATTGCTTTCGTTTTTGGAGAGAGAGTTCATTGATAGTGGGTTTGACGCCCAGCATCTCATTCGTCTGATCTGCAAGTCTAGGGCTTACCAACTTTCTGTGGTAACGAATTCGTGGAACGAAGACGATGAAATCAATTTTTCCCGTGCTCTTCCTCGTCGATTACCAGCGGAAACCCTCTTGGACGCGGTTTTCTCGGTGACGGGCTCGCAAACGAAGTTTCCAGGTGTCCCGGTTGGAACCCGTGCTGCGTCGCTTCCCGATGTGGGTATTTCTTTGCCAGATGGTTTTCTCGGGACCTTTGGGCGACCCGCCCGGGAAACCTCTTGTGAATGCGAACGAAATGGAGAGTTGCAGTTGGGTCCGGTGATGGCTCTAGTCAGTGGGCCGACGGTCAATGATGCGATATCAGACCCCAACAACGCAATTACCCGCATGGCCAGGGAAGAAACGGATGACCGTGCATTGATCAATGATTTGTTCTTACGCATTCTTAACCGACCGGCAAAGGATGCGGAGATCGAAAAAAGTCTTTCCTTATTCGGGGGCCAAATTGAGGGTGATCACGAAAAGCTGGTTGTGCAACTCGGAGAAGAAGAGGCGGGGATTCGGGACTGGTTGGACCAGGAGGAACGGGCCCGAGAGGAATCGATCCGGTTGGCCCAAGTGAATGTATCGAAATACCAGGAGAAAACTGCGGAGCAGGTAAGGATTGCCAGCCAGAAAAGACAGGCTCGCATCCAAGTTGCCACCGATGCTCTGGATGCCTTTGACAAAACCCTGCCGCAACGATTGTCACAATGGGAGAAGGATTTCTCGTTAGGCAAAAGCGTATGGAAGAATCTCGGCTTGGAAGACATATCTTCAAAAATGCCCGGAGTGAAGTTTGAGACTCAAGAAGACGGTTCCGTCTTCATTGGAGGTCGAAGTGCCAAGGGAAGTTACACCATCCGGACTTCCACCTCTTTGAATAATTTGACCGGTGTACGGATCGAAGCGATGCAGGATGACAGATTGCCCAGGAAAGGCCCCGGTCGTTCTCCCAATGATGGGAATTTTGTTCTTACCGAATTGGAGGTAAAAGTTGAGCCTTTGCCCGATCTTGAACAATGGGAGCTTGCCAATGAATGGGGTAAAGGGGAATCCTTCGGACCGAAACATTGGAGACCTGGAAGCCACACCAAGGCAGTTTCAGGAGACAGGGGGCTATCCCTCTTGACCGTAGGAAAGGTCGGGAAGGTGAAATCAGGAAGGTTCCACCATATCGGGCCCTTCAAAGAGGTCGGCTTTGACCAAAAGGAAGGTCCTGAGTTCGACCGTTCCTTTGAGCCGGAAAAGGAGTATGTCTTCGGAACGCAAAAACTAAAATGGCAAAGTAAACCGGAATGGAAGGAAGGCGAACTTTATGGCGGAGTCTTCACTGCGGGGAATTCATCCAACTATATCATGAAAGTGTTGGAAGCATCAAGTGCTTGCGAGTTTCCCCTGAGTCTGGGCAGTGATGATGGGATTAAGGTTTACCTGAACGGACAGGTCGTTCTCGCCAACAACATCGGCCGGGCAGCTGCTCCCGATCAGGAAAAAATCAGTCTGGCTCTGAAGAAAGGCAAAAACTATCTACTTATCAAAATTCACAATGGCGGAGGCGCCTCCGGATTCTATTACAAAAGCGCAGGGGAGGCTTTGTCTGGAGCAAGCATATCTTCCGTGATTCACTCCCCCAAAGGAAGTTTCGCCCTTGAGTTGAATGCCAGGTCAAAGAAAGGTACAAGCGTGCGAGCGAGATGGAAATCCGCCAAGGTCAACGGGTTCTCCTCGTTGTTTGAGAGCACGGGCCTGGGAATTAAGCCATCCGAATCTTTTGCCAGGTACCGGATTGATTTCACTTCTGCGGATGGCTTGACCGGTTTGCAATTGATCTCATCTGGCGATTTGCAGATTCAGTCGATGCGTCTTTTCCGCAATGGGTTGCCTAGCACCCTAAAACTCGAGCATGCCCTTGCCACCTTTAGCCAAAAGGGCTACCCCGTGGCCACGGCCATAGATGGAAAAGTGGCTCCGGCAAAGAACGGTTGGGCAATTTCTCCTCAAATGGGTAAGACTCATTTTGCCTCGTTTCAAATTAAGGATTCTCCGAACATCAAGGGTGACACCAAACTGACCTTCATCCTAAAGCAGGAATACCAAAGCGGTCAGCACTCCTTGGGCCGATTTCGCGTGGCGGTCACTAATGCTCCTCGACCGATCAGTTTCGGCCTGCCGGAAAAGATAAGAAAGATTTTTGGAGTGGCTCAGGAAAAGCGAACCCCCGAACAAAATAAGGAGCTTTCCGAGGCATTTAAAACTTCCGAACCTGACCGTATCGCATTGGTGAAAAAGCTAACCGAGTCCAAGAAACCCCTTCCGGTAGATCCTCAAATGAAAAAATTGCAAGCTGAGCTTGCGGAAGCGGAAAAACCTCTAGCCCTTCCGCCCGAAGTGGTCCGGTTACGCAGAGCTTTGGGCCTGAGCAAAAAGCATTTGGCTAACAAGAGGATCATTGCTGCACAGGACCTCACTTGGGCCCTGATCAATACCCCGGCCTTCCTTTTCAATCGATAAAAATGGCTCATTTATTCTTTGATATCCTTAAATTTGTTCAATAGGTTTTATTAATGATCGGAATCTCAGGCGAATTGGGTAAGGACTTATGCGACCGGCATCTTCGCATGAGCCGAAGAGATGTTCTCAAGGCTGGAGGTTCGAGTATGCTCGGTTTGTCTTTAGGGGCTATGCTCCAATTACAGGCCAATGCTTCCAATTCGAAAGGAGGAGGTCCCGGTTGGGCACAGGCCAAAAGCATCATTATGATTTACCTTCAGGGTGGACCCAGTCACCTCGATCTTTGGGATCCCAAACCGGATGCACCCGATAATGTCCGCAGTATTTTCAAGCCAATCCCAACCAAAATCCCCGGAGTTAATTTCACCGAATTACTTCCCAATCTAGCTAAGGTGAACGATAAGTTTACCATGATGAGATCGGTGAGTTACACCCCCAAGGGCTTGTTCAACCACACAGCTGCCATTTATCAAATGATGACTGGGTATACCACGGACAAGGTCAGCCCTTCCGGTCAATTGGAGCCACCCAGTCCCAAGGACTTCCCTAATTTCGGATCCAATATTATCCGCTTACGCCCCACAAACGAACCCATGCTTCCTTTCGTGATGTTACCGCGTCCTTTACAGGAGAGCGGTGTCGTGGGGAAGGGGGGTACCGCAGGATTTCTCGGTAAAGCTTATGATCCTTACACTCTCTATCCACCGGGTGATGATATGGATATGCAGAAGATGGCAGGCATTCGGGTGGATGATTTGGAAATGAGACCGGACATGTTCGGAGTTCGACTGAAACGAAGGGCTCTGCTTCGCAATTCAATCAACGAGGCCATGCCGGTCATCGACAAGGCTGTTGAAAAGTATAACCTTAATACACACTACGATCGGGCTTTGGATCTAGTCTCTTCCGGCAGAGCCCGGCAAGCCTTCGATTTAGGGCAGGAAAAGGATGCGGTCCGGGATTCCTATGGACGCAATACCTTCGGACAAAGTTGTTTGCTGGCTCGCAGGTTGGTAGAGGCTGGTACTCGCGTCGTAGAAGTGATCTGGCCCAAGGTTGCGAATTCAAACAACCATTCCTGGGATGTACACAAGGGATTGCCTCAACGGATGAAGGACCAGTCCGCACCCATGTTGGATCTGGGCTTGTCCGGCTTAATGACCGATTTGGATCAGCGGGGACTTTTGGATGAAACCCTTGTGGTCTGTGTGGGCGAATTTGGCCGGAGTCCGGAAAAGGGGGTGAGCACCTCCGGAAATGGGAACAGTGCCGATGGTCGGGATCATTGGCCTTACTGCTACACTGGGGTGATTGCCGGAGCAGGCGTCAAACGCGGTTATGTTCATGGCGAATCGGATAAGACCGGATCCTCCCCTTTGGAAAAACCGATCCATCCGAGAGAGCTCCTGGCTACGATTTACCACAGTTTTGGAATTGATCCTGAAACCATTGTGTATAACCACCTTGAACAGCCCCGCGAATTGGTCAAAGCCCAAGCCGTAACAGAGCTCTTTTCCTAGAATCTCAATTCCTAGTTTAGGGCGTGGAGCAGTGCTCTACGAGGAGACCCATTGGATAAATTCGTTTACTCTATGGCTGTTCCGGGAAACCTTGTTTACAGACTGGTCGGACGAATCGTTTGTAGGCTTGCAAGCCGATCGAGGTAAACCTTGAGTCGGTGGAGGCGGGCCAAGGCCCGCCATGGTGCGTGGCAGGACCGGGAACCACTCCTGGAGGAAAAGCATTCCATAACAGACGACCGCATTTAGATTCGAGAATCGGGGTAAACCGTTTGGCAAGTGTCAGGTCTTCGTTTTGGGCATGCAGGGAACAAGTCAGAGAACCTTCGAGGTTCGATGCAACCTGTAGCAATTCTGCTTCATCTTTTGCCCGCACGATAATGGAACTTGGCCCAAAAGCTTCGGTTCTTGATTCAGGTACCTCGATGAATTCCTTGGCAGGCATGGTAAAGATCGTGACCCTTCCTGGGTTTTTGATTTCTGGATCCGACGGTTCAGCGGAGCCCAACACCTGAATCCTTTTGTCTAGTGATTGGGTGCTTTTCAAATAATTCAGATAGACCGATTGATTGAGCATGGGTAGAACCTTTTGTTGGACGATCCGTTCCCTGACTTCCTTGAGAAAGGCTGGCAGAGAAGTGTCTTCGATGGCAATGAGCACACCGGGTTTGGTGCACATTTGCCCCGCAAAGAGATTAACCGCATCGAGGTAATCCTGAGCCAGTTTGTTGCGTTCAGAAGCGATTGCATGGGGGAGGGCAAAAACCGGATTTAAACTTCCCATCTCCGCATGAAAGGGAATCGGAGAGGGTCGATTCGCAGCAATTCTGGCCAAGGCCTGACCACCAAGCAAAGATCCGGTGAACGCAACGCACGATGTATTCCTGTCTTTGACAAGGTTTTGAGTCACGAGATGATCCTTGCCGTGGAGAAGTTGGAAACAATTCCTTGGCGAGTTGGTTTCCTCAATTGCCTCAGTTACCAAATCAGCGATGCTTTGACATGTTTGTCCGTGTTCGGGGTGAGATTTAACGACTACGGGGCAACCCACAGCCAAGGCACTTATCGTGTCGGTTCCTACGACGGATATGGCAAAGGGGAAGTTGCAGGCACCAATGACAACCACCGGACCAACGGGTATCATTTCGGTGGTCATTGCGGACTTGGGTAATGGGTTGCGTCGTGGATCAGCTTTTTCATCCAAGCGTGCTTTCCATTGCTCCTTTTCAGCAAAGTCAGCAAACAACTCGATTTCCGAAATGGTTCTGGAAAATTCCATACCCAATCGTCTCTCGCCCAATGCCGTTTCTCTTTCCGCCGTTTGAAGGAGATTTTCCTCCCTCTGCTTCATTTTTTCTGCAATCTTTTTAAGCAGTTTTGATCGCGTCTTTCCGGGTAATCCCCGAAATGGACCAAAGCATTCTTTTGACCGACTCATGGCGAACCGTACTTGCTCCGGAGTTGCATCGGCCAAGTTGCTCATCGTTGCAGAGCGGGCTTAGAGGTACATGCTTTCGTAGATCTCCGCAATTTTTCGGATGGCCAATGCATAGGCAGCGGTTCGACGGTCGGTGATCTTTTCGTTTTCATCCTCTTGCTGCTTCACTTCATTGTAAGACTGCCGCATCGTATCCTCAAGCCCGGAGCGGACCAAATTCAATTCATTGGGTCCTTCGAGTAATTTTTCCTTTGCTTGGATATCCAAAGTTTTACCCAAGGCGCTTTCAATCAACTCGATCACTCGTTCATTTTGAGCTTCGGCAAACCTTCGGTCCATCCGACCAAAGCGGACATGAGAGAGGTTTTTTAACCATTCGAAGTAGGAAACCGTAACTCCTCCGGCATTGAGGTAGGCATCGGGTATGATCAGGATTCCCCTCTCGTTGAGGATTTGATCAGCTTCATAGGTGACCGGACCATTGGCTGCTTCGGCAAGAACCTTGCATTGGAGACGGGGCGCATTTTCTTGGGTGACGACCCCCTCCATGGCGGCGGGAATGAGAATGTCGCAAGGATGTTCGAGGATCTTGGCACCCTCCTTAAAAAAAGTGGATTCGGGAAACCCTTCGACTTTTCCGTGTTCTTTTTTGTACTGAAAGACTTCTTCCACCCGGAGTCCGCTTTCGGAGAGGATCGCTCCATCCCTTTCAATAATTCCGATGATTCGGGCACCATCCTCCTCTTCCAGGAACTTCGCGGCATGATAGCCCACATTACCGAGTCCCTGGATAATGATTTTCTTGCCTTCAAGTTTGCCTTCAAGGTTCGCTTTGCTGAGATCACCCGGATTCCTGAATAGCTCCTGTAGACCATATTGCACGCCCCGTCCTGTGGCTTCGACGCGCCCTTCGACTCCTCCAAAGTGAACTGGTTTCCCAGTTACACATCCTTGGGCATTGATATCTGAAGGGTGGAGTTTCTGATACTCATCGGCCATCCAGGACATGGTTCTTTGCCCGGTTCCCATATCTGGAGCGGGAACATTGAGTCCTGGTCCAAGGAAGCCTCGTTTATCCAATTCTTGGGCAAACCGCCGAGTGATGTGTTCAAGTTCCTCAAGTGAATATTTTTTGGGATCCACTTTCAGGGCACCTTTTGAGCCGGCGTAGGGAACATTCACGATGGAACACTTGTAGGTCATAAGTGCGGCAAGTGCCTCGACTTCCTGCTGGTCGCAAAACGGAGCGTAACGAATTCCTCCCTTTGCCGGCAAAGCATGTTCACTGTGAGTGGCTCGCCAACCGGTAAAGATTTCGTAGCCTCCCCGCAGTTCGACCCCGAATTTTATTTCGCAAATTGCATTGCAGGTCCGAATCTGTTGGGCAAGACCGTCGGGTAAGTTCAACGCATTGGCTGCACGATCGAAGCACAAGTCAACGCTCTCAAGAAAGGAGGTCATTTTTTTTTGCGTCATTTTTCTGTAATCATCCAAAAATAAATTTTGCGCAAACCCTAAGCTGTTTCGATATAATAAAAAAGCCCACCTTTGCAGGTGGGCTTTATAAAAGCTAAATTTCTAAAACGAAAGAAAGCTTACCAGTTAGACTGGCGAGGCGGACGGTCTTCGCGAGGACGTGCCTCGTTTACCTTCAGGGCTCTTCCGCCGAGATCGCTGCCGTTCATTGCTTCAATCGCTTGGTTTGCTTCGTCATCATTGTTCATGGTGACAAAACCAAACCCTTTGGATCGACCTGAATTTCGATCACTGATGATGGATGCCTTTTCAACGCTTCCATAAGCACTAAATGCATCCGATAGATCTTGATCACTAATTGACCAAGGTAGGTTACCCACATATATTTCCATTATATTATTAATCTTTAGTTAAACGAATCGCTTTTGGTCTACACAGATCATCGGTTGCTAGGACTAATTTATAGTTTCTATTAACTGATAATATGGATTTTTCAAAAGCGAAAAGATTTATTATGTCAATAATCACAGAAAAGATCAATGGGAAAAGAATGAGTCAGAATCTTTAATGAAAATAAATTAAAAATGAGAAAATGATCCATTCCAGAGTCTTTGGAGTCCTCGCCAAATCTTTTCTTTCTTCACTACTTTTGCTCTTGCGAATTGGTTAGACACGAATGGCGATTGAAAGGCATTTTAGTTTATGTTTCGAATCGTCCCTCTTCTCTTTTGTCATACTACCGTGAGGATGCCTTTGATCATCGCAAGTTGACTTACCGTTATCAGGGAAGAGACTTTCGCCTGACCGATATTCACGGTCACCTCATGCACGACGTTCTTGCTTAAGCTTTTTCATTTGCGTGGACTTAGGTCCTTTAAAGTTCTTTATGAAGGATTATGAATAAGCTTAGGTATTTTCTATTTTGTGTTCTGACTAGTGCCTGTCTTGGAGAGAAGCTTCCCAATTTCGTTTTCTTGGTTTCGGAAGACAATTCTATTCATTACCTCAAGCATTACGGAGCCAAGTTCGGTTCTATGCCCCATGTTGAAAAGCTGGCAAAGGAGGGTCTAACCTTCAATCATGCCTTTTCCAATGGGCCAGTCTGCTCGGTTGCCCGATCCACCCTAGCCACGGGTATTTTGGCTCCACGAGGCGGATTTCAGTATCACCGGAAATCCTCCTTGGCGAACGGAATCAAACCGTGGTCTGCTCTGCTTAGGCAAAAGGGATATTATTGTGCCAACAACAGCAAGACCGATTACAATTTCGCCACTGAAAAGGGAGTGGCGTGGAACGAATCATCGAAGAAGGCTTCCTGGCGCAAGCGTCCTAATCCGGAGCAACCTTTTTTCTATATGCAGTCTTTTTCAGTCTGTCATGAAAGCTCTCTTCATTTTCCTGAAAAAACGATGCTCAGTGAAATGACGAATACGCCGGTCGATCAGGTGCTGATCCACCCTTATCATCCGGATACTCCGACTTTTCGTTACACCCATGCCCGCTATTTTGACCGTATGAATGTTGTGGATGGGCAAATAGGTGAAGTTCTGGAAAAACTGAAAGACGACGGATTGCTTGAGGATACCTTCGTCTTCTACTTTGGTGATCACGGAGGGGTGCTTCCCCGGGGAAAAGGATATGCCTACGAATCCGGACTGCATGTACCTCTCGTCGTTCGTATTCCGGAAAACTTCTGCAACCTAGTTGACCATAAGCGCGGAACTAGAACCGATGGCTTCGTAAGTTTTATTGATTTCGGCCCCACCGTGCTGAAGCTGGCGGGTCTGCCAGTCCCGCGGGAAATGGATGGAACGCCATTCTTTGGGAAGGGAGCCACCGCTCAGGCACTTGCTTCCAGGGACGAGACTTTTGGATACGCGGATCGTTTTGATGAGAAGTACGATTTGGTGCGAACCTTGCGTAAGGGAAAATGGAAGTACATGCGCAACTACCATGGCTTTTATCCGGATGGATTGCAGAACAATTACCGATACAGGATGCTCGCTTTTCGCGAATGGAGGGATCTCTTCCACAAAGGCGTGCTGAATGAAGCCCAGAGTCAGTTTTTTAAACCTCGCCCACCTGAGCAATTATTCGACTTGTCCGCAGATCCTCATGAAGTCAGGGATCTGTCTGCAAGTCCCTCTCATCAGTCGATCTTGCAAGAGTTGCGGGCAACCCTGAGTAAAAAAGTCAAAGGGATCAATGACCTGAGTTTTTATCCTGAAAGTCACATGGTGGACCACCTATTGGGCGATCCGATTGCCTATGGCCGCAAGCACGCCAAGGAAATTGCTACGCTTGTGGATCTCGCAGACTTAGCAATCGTGCCCTACAAGGAAGCTGAAGCACAGCTCCATCATGCGTTGCGTAGTGGCTCTATTTGGGAAAAGTACTGGGCTTGCATTGTATGCTCCCAGTTTGGGGTCAAAGCCAAGGGGGTAGCACCTGCGTTGCAAGCATTGGAGGCGGAACGAAACTTAATGGTGAGAATGAGGGCAGTCGAAGCGTTGTCTTTGGTTAAGCGAAAGAATCCGATGCCCAACCTTGTTCAAATCGCCAACCAAAGTTCTTCCGCCGTTGAAGTTCTGATGGTCTTGAATACGGTGGCGTTTTTCCGAGATCATCACGGGTTTGAGTTAGACATGAAATCTCTGAATATTCAGGTCCCGCAAGGTCAATACCTTCGCCGAATGGATTATTTTGCGGAAGACTTAAATCTTTAAGTTTGGGCCTCGAATAAGTGGATTTTTAATTTTCAGGTTATTGCTAATTCGTTACTCAAAAAGCAACTGTTTGAAGTTTTTGTGTCATAGTATGATCGACTTAGGCTATAAGCTTAATGCGGCTTGTGTTTACGGGCAGGATACACAATCAGATCGTCGCAAATGTGGGCGCGTGGTTTGGGCAAACCACGC
>CENJ01025589.1_pt1 | contig 13149 bp, 14 predicted proteins | sample 356161 | NCBI WGS metagenome assembly CENJ01 (sample SAMEA2619531, study PRJEB7988) | marine metagenome | biome: marine biome (ENVO:00000447); feature: surface water layer (ENVO:00002042); material: "saline water (ENVO:00002010), including plankton (ENVO:xxxxxxxx)" | depth 5 m
ATTTAGATATTCTTTTATCCATATATACATTCTACAGGTTGTTTTTACAGGGTCCTATTTACTTTTGGCAGTTTTGGCAGTGATAATACCTTTTGAAGCCGTAGATTTGCAATTTCTAATTTTTTCGAATTCACGAGAATTTTAGAGATATTGACCCTATTGAGATGAAAAAACTGGACAAAAATCTTGCATCTAGAAAATATAACTTAAAAATACCTGTTTGCTCCAACTTTCCACTAACTTTTTCAATAGAATAATCTTATGGAGTTAAAAAACCTCAACGACAAAGAATTAGAAGAAATTTGTTTCATGATTATGAATGTTTCAAACTTAATGGGATATTCTGATGGCGAAATGAAAGATTCAGAATTATGGGTATTAAGTAGTTATCTAGGATTAATGAACAATATGCCACTAGAGCCACTTAATTCAATATTTAAAATTTGGAATGAAAAAGGAGTACAATTTACAAAAAAATTATCTGATGAATCTATGAAAACTATTCTGGAAATTGCAGAAACATCCTCACCTTATGCTGAAGAAGCATTCGATATTATGTTCGGTAAAGGTATTTTGGCAGTTAGTAAACTTTCATCTCAAGAAAAACTAGACTTTGTAACTGGAATATATGGATTAAATCTTCATATAACTCACTCAGATAAAAAAGTTGATGAAGATGAGATTCAAACATCAATTGACATCATTAAATATCTTGTAAAAAAATTAAATTTGGATCCAAATACTGTTTTGAATGTAGATAAATATTTTAGATCTACCGGTGGTGATGAAATGTTTAAATATGTCAGATAGTGTTGAGAGAAATTGTAAATAAGATAGTTAATTGATAAATCCCTAAAACCACACAGACAATTTCCACATTTTATCTTGTCAAAAAAGGAAAGTAACTTTTGGCTTTTTTTTGAGTCTAAGTTATGTAGACCAAAAAGATATTTTTGTCTTTTTAACTCAATCATCATAATTTGAAAATACTTTGTATGAAATATTGAGCTCAGACCAATTTTTTAACAATTTAAAGAGGAGCCAATAACATATGGAAGATAAATATTTAAGTCTTGCAATAATACAATCATCAATGTGGGAAATCAATAATCCTAGAGTAAATTCTCTTATGAGAGAATTTTACAAAATGGTAAATGAATCTAATTCCTTCAATACTCAACAAAAAGAAGAAATTTATTTTATTTTGATTTCTTTAATAAAAGTTTATGGAAATAACAAATGGAGTTAAATATCATATTGGTTTCGATAATTATTTTTTGGCTACTTTTATACAAACTATTCCAATTACATTTAAAAATTCATAAGCTCAATAGATTAATTAAATTAATTTGGAATGATAAGAAACGTATAAGAGACATATGGCATAAAAGCATTTGTAAAAATTGTAGAGAGGGAATTGATGATTACAACAGTTACGATGAATATATGCTGTATGAAGTTTGTTGGAAATGTAAAAAAAATAGAATAGCTTTTGATATTGGATTATATCCAACGTGTATTGATTGTTATAACTACGAAAATAATAATTTTACTAGTAAATATTTTGAGGAAAATGGCTACAGTGTTTTCGAGATTTAAATTTAAATATTAAAACTCTGGTTCAAAGTTAAAATCTATTAAATAAAGTCCTGTGATTAGAGATACTCCATTATCTGCAAGGTCAGGACAATGGATATAAGGAACTATTGTAGAAATTATCTCTAATTCATCGTGAAACATATTTTGCTCTTCAAGAGTTTCAAATTCAGAAAAAAGACTTTGTATGTAAGGAAGGCTTTCATAAGGGTTTTGAAGAAAAGCATCACACCCATTTAGAAATAAAAATAAAAATGAATCTCTTATATTTATAGCTTCAATAATTTCACTATTAAAATTATTTGTATATATATTCTCACTGTCTTCAATAGCAGAATCTTGAAATATAAATCTATATGTATCTGATCTGAACTCAAAGTTATAATTTAGCTCATTAAAAACTGCCATTTTTGAAAAACCTAAATTATCGATTACAACATTATCACAAAGAGATTCGTTTGCGTTTGTGTACAGCAAATCAACTGCTGATGTTATATTAAGAGGGGTGACATCACCATTTTCTCCACCTGTTAGTCCCAGATTTGTAAGATATAGGCCAAGATTAAAATACGCAATATCATATGCCATAAATGCAGCAACATTCTGACTTAAAATATCGCATACTAAATTTCCAACCATAAGAAAATCTTCATCTGAAATTTGACTTACGTTCCCTATCAATACTTGTGTTTCTTCAGAGTTCATAGATGCAAGAAACTGATTTTCGCGTTCTGTGTATTCACTGGAAGAAATTTCATTAATATTTTGAAATAATGTTAAAACAATAATTGATAATACTATGAAAATTCCTGCATATTTGATGATTTTCTTTCTCAATACGTACTTAAATTCATTAATACATTCTTTAATTATTAATTCATATTGTCGTCCAGTCAGTGAATCTAGCGATGTTGAATTAGAATTTAACATTTCAATATTTTTATAAACTGGATGGTTCGATACATCAGAATCATCGATTAAAATTGGGATTATTTTATAACTTCTTGTTTTTTGTGACTTGTTTAAAATTTTTGGCAATTCAACTTCATTTATAAATTTTGAATTTATGGAATTTTTTGACACTAATATGATCGCACCATTTGATTTTTGGATTTTATTATTTATTAATTTTATAAAGTCTTTCCCAGAAGAAACTGATCTATCTAAGGCAGCCCATACTGGAATTCTCTTTTTTTTAGATTCTAAAATAAATTCTGAGACATATTGTCTATCTTTTGATGAAAATGATAAAAATATAGACATATTGAAATTTTAAACTATCTTTTTAATACATTCATTGATTTTTTATATTATGGTTTGATCAATGGTGATTTTTATTACTATCTTAATCTGGATCTCTTTCCTCATATATGTTTACAATGCATTTATCGCCATGTCTTCGCTAGTTGGTGTTTTTTGGGCATTTATATGGACTATTCCGATTCCGGTAGGAGGAATGTTTTTCCCTTTTTGGGCTTTCGCTTTATATGGATACTCGAATAATATTATTTGGATCAGTTATTTTACTCCAATAGTTCTTATGATTGTTTTGGGAATTTATGGATCAGGATTAGCAATATTAAATCCTTTCAAAATTAAAAATGTTGAAATAAGAAGTGGAGTTTCTGTTAGTTTAAAAACTGAAATTTCTCCCTCATCAAGATTAAAAAGGCTAGGTGGATTTATTATTGATTATTTAATACTTTATATTTTTATAAATTTATTTAGTCAGGAAACAAATATATTAATTGATCCTATTACATCAGATGTCATAGATATAAATATAACAGGAGGGATTTTAAATTCTATATTACTTTTATTTTCAATTTGGTTCATTGTGTATGGAGTTATTCCTTTGCTAACGAAAGGGAGTTCTGTTGGGAAACTTATTTTTAGAACTAGACTCTATAAAATAAATGAAAATTCAATAGAGATACCTGATTCTAGAACAATATTTCAGAGAGAATTATTAAGATTTATATTTATTGCCATATCTACCTATGGTTCATATTTATTTCCAAATATTACGAATCTAGATTCTAAGTTTTATCTTGATCTAGCATTATTTGCTATATTTTTTGTATCACCCTATTTAACAATTTTTAATACACAAAAATCAACAATATTTGATTCAATATGTAAAACAACTGTTGCAAGCAGAAATATAGATTTTACAAGCTCAATAAAAATTGAAGATTATGAAAGTTTTTATAATAAATCAGATTTTGAACAACCTAAATTAGGTACTGAAGAAGAAGAATAAAAAACTATTTTTTAAGTATTAGTATGTTTTTTTGATTGCCTTTTTTAAATAAGCTACCAGGTCTATTGTTTCCAGTAAGTTTTGTATTTGAAGTTCTTATTATGAAATTATCAAAAGAACTGACTTTTCTTTCAAAATTAGATGGATGCAATTCTGTATCCCAAATTTCTTCATAAACATTTCTTAACTCTGATAAAGTAAATTCATCATCTAAAAAATCAAGAGCGATGCTTTCTTTTTCAATTTTTTCTGAGAGATACTTTTTTGCATCATTAATTATATTTAAATGGTCAAAAGCAATATCATTTTTTTTGAGGTTTTGAATAGGAAACATCCTTGCTTCTAATGCATCTGAACCAGCTTTAATTTTCAAACTATCTTTATTTGTAATTCCAACAAATGCGATTGAAATTATTTGATATTCATCAGTATTTCTAGGATCTCTTTTTGGATTGGAATATGACCTAAACTCTGTCCAACTGTTTAGCTGTTTGTAACTTTGACCAGACTCTTCAAGGAGCTCTCTTTTAAAAGCATTTTCAGCTGATTCATTTCTTTTTAAAAACCCTCCCGGAAGAGCCCACTTCTCTTTATATGGAGTTACTCCTCTTTTAATAAGAAGACAACTAAGTTTTTTTTCAATAATTGAGAAAACTACCGCATCTGCAGTTACAGCTTTGATTTGATATTTGTAATCAGTCATAAAAAAATTATAGCACTTTTACTTGACTTGAGTAAAACTATTTAATATACTTATACTCATATTGAGTAAAAGAAAGGAACTTATGTCAAATATTTTTGTCTTAGATCAGAAATGCAAATACTGTTTTGCGTCTGAAAAAAAATTAAAGAATGGAATATGTAAAAAATGTTTTGGTTGCACTGGGAAAGAGGCATACCAATCACATGGAATAGCTAGAGCAATGGCGGAATGGTATTACAAGGAGGACAGCGATTTTGATTATCTTACACCTTATCGGTGCAAGTACTGTAGAAAATACCATTTAGGTCACAATAAGTTTTTGTTTGCGAGTTAGATAAATATGAAAAAACCGATATTTAAGCAGTTTATTGAGTGGATTTTTAGTGCAGTTTTTATAGGAGTTTATTTTGTTTTATTGTTTAACGCTTTTCCTATCGTAATTCTCATTACTATTTATGTTTTAAGCTACGAGCCAAAAAAAACCAGGAAAAATTCTCAAAAAGCTCGTCGCAAATACAACAAATACCCAAAAAAGTCTTATCAAGGTTACAAGTCTCCTAAAAGAAGTAAGGGAGAGAATCAAATGTACGAGATCGTAAAAAATAAATTTCCTAGTGAACTTGTACTCAGGAATGAAAGACCAAGTTGGCTCAAAAATGAAAAAGGTAATAATTTAGAGCTTGATGTATATTTTCCTAATCTTAAATTAGCTTTTGAATATCATGGTCGCCAACACAAAGAATACACTTCTTTCTTTCATAGTTCATTCAATGATTTTGAAAGACAAAGAAGTAATGATGAAATCAAACTTAGAAAATGTAAATTAAGAGGTATTACTTTAATCATAATTTGGTTTGATGACCCATTAAGTAAATCATTTATTAACAAAAAAATTAATGAAAAGTATATTTCCAAAAAAAATGTCACATCTCATAAGGAGAATAACGTTATTGAATTAAAAATAGAAACTCCAACAAATATGAGTGAAACAACTACCAATTTACCTTGTATTACTTGCGGGTTTTCTAAATGTAATCTGGAGTATCATTTTGGTGCTTAAAAAATTATTAATCTCAATATGGATTACCGGATGGTCAATAATTGCTGCTTATGAAATATCGACAACTCTTGAACTTATAAATGCATCATCTAATAAAGAGACGTGGCCACCCCAGGGTTTTGTAATAGTTGAAAATCGAGGTGGTGATAAAGTTATGATTACCGAGGAAACAGATCAAAAATATAATCCAAAAAATAGTGAAATTTGCAATCCAAACTTTATTTCAGTTGTAAATTCATCAATAGAAGATAATATACTCCATTTATCTTATACAGATGAACCAAATTTTTTTGGTGTAGATGAAATCAAACTAAAAATCATACCTAGTGGGGATAGATTTAGTCCAGATAAAGGTTTTAAAATCCATAATTTTAAAACTATAGAATTAACAAATAATTTAAACCATGAAATTCCACTAAATATTTATGAAGTAGTTAATGGCAAAAAGTATTATATAGATTTCGTTCTCGAGGGATTTGGTAAAAATAAGGATACCCTCGAATTATGTTTTAGTAAGTTGCTCTTAAGTATCAATGAAAATAATTTCAAAAGCTATATGGAGAACAGTCCATTTTACTTAGGTGGTGTTTTGGAACCTGCTTTTGAAGAGAACCCAAATATATTAAACATAGGGGAGGACGAGTATATAGATAATATTATTGAAAATAACAAAAAGAAACTTCTTAATGATATTCTTCCTCCAGTTGATGAAGCGGCAATTGTTTTATTAAACAGATCTACACGATATTCAGAAATGGATGATAAAAATATCTGGATATATTATCCAACCTATATACCAGATATAAAAAATGAAATTGTAGTTGGATTATTTGGAGATGTAATAAGCTATGACTTTATTACTTTATCGAATGTTTTAGAAGTACTAAAAATAGTTGCACCAAAGTTAAAAATTACAATTTCTGATGACAAAAACGATGTAACTCTTCCAATACATCTATCACCATGTAATAAATTACTGTCAGAAAAATTTAACAATTGTGAGGGCTATGCTGCAGGAATTTATAATGGCTTTCATGATTATATTTGGGTTGATTCATCAATTACTAATAAAGATTGGCGAAGCCATGTTATCATTCACGAATTAGGTCACGCACTGGGTTTGAATCACAATTTATGCATTGATTCTGTAATGTCATATTCAGAATTTAGTGATGATACGACTTACTTTAATTATCTCGACCTTATGCAGTTGAGACTCTTATATCATCCTGATGCAGGAAGTTACGGTGGCAAAGGTTTTGAAAATTGGTCAATTGACTATTTTGATCTTGATGAAGATTTAATTAAGAGATATAAAAATGACCCCTATCTTGCTTGTAACGGAGTAGATAAGAATGGTTGGATTGAATTTGTAGAGATGCAAAAATGAAAAAGTTCCTTATTATTTTATTCTTTATAATTTCATGTAATAGCAACATCCCAAATGAAACATTGGAGGTTTCACTTGAAAAAAAATCATTTTTACCAGCTACAACATTAGAGAGTGAATATGACAAGCTTAAAGAGGGAGACAAAAAAAGTTACAAAATTAGAAAATACTGGATTCAAAATATTCTAAAAGATGTCTTACCTTTAACTGTTACGGAAAAAGAAATTTCATATATCGAAGCAAACAATCCTACAGAGTATGTTTACTTAGAGGACGGGACAAGATGTGCTTTAGATGTAGGAGGAACAATTCATGGAACATTAATTGATGAAAATTTTCAATTAGATTTTGATAAAATTAATAACAATAACTCATCTTCTACACTCGAAAAAATGGATGACAGTTTATTCAATGATGGCTACCAAATCACCTTGATAGTTTCATACAATTGTGGAAAAGATAATGTATTTTCCTGGTTATATGGACCATTATTTTTTCAAGATAGTCAGTGGTGGTCTTTTTCCGATACAGATGTTATCAACTTTCCTTTAGGTGAAGGAAATTACTGGAGACAGTCGTCAAGGGTAAGGGTGTACTTAAATGAAAAATAAAAATAATGTATTCAGCAAAAAGCAAATAGGTGAATGGTTAACTCAAGCAATTATTGAACACTCAACTTGTACATACGATAAAAAATTAATAAGAAACCTAGCTATGAAGAACTACAAAAGTATTGATATCAATGATATTTTCCAAGATGAGTTCACAGCATTGTTTATTACGTTAGCTTTTGAAGATATTTTTGAAGAAGCAACTGGTTTAAATATTGAAGAAGTTATTGAAGAATGTTATTTTTGTAATTCTTTGGAAGATTTTATAAATTGTTTATATTCAAATATTCTTAAATTATATCCAAAAGAATAATGACATCTCCGCTACTTTCTCTCATCATTTTTAATAAAATATGAATATGTCTTATGAACAAACATTAAAGACCGTAGATGACATTTTACGAACAGATGCAGGTTGCGCTACACCTATAGATTATATTGAACAAACCTCTTGGATATTGTTTCTAAAATACCTTTCAGATTTAGAGAGTGAGAGGTCTGATGAGGCAACGCTTAAAGGCAAAGAGTACACACCATTATTTAGTGATGAATTTAAATGGGACAACTGGGCAGTACCAAAAAATGATGATGGTTCCCAAGATATAGTCAATGCATTAACGGGAGATGATTTACTTGAGTTTGTAAATCTTAAACTTATGCCTTATCTAAAAACCTTTAAAACAGATATTGAAAACTCAAACACATTGGAATACAAAATAGGTGAGATATTCTCTGAAATTAGTAACAAGCTACAAAGCGGATATACCCTTCGTGATGTATTAAACAATATTGACACACTTCGCTTTTTATCTATTGAAGAGAAGCATGAAATGTCTCATCTTTACGAAGAAAAAATCAAAGATATGGGCAATGCTGGAAGGTCTGGTGGAGAGTATTACACCCCAAGACCATTGATCCAGGCAATAGTAGAAAAAGTAAATCCAAAAATTGGTAAGACTGTTTACGACCCAGCTGTTGGTTCTGCAGGCTTTTTAGTTGAGGCGTTTAAACATATGTCTAAAGGTAAATTAAGTGTTGAGGATGTAGAGACACTACAATTCAAGACATTTTATGGAAAAGAAAAGAAGTCTCTTGCATACATTATTGCTTTGATGAATATGATCTTACATGGTGTAGATGCACCAAACATCTTACATATAAATACATTGACAGAGAATGTCTTAGATGTTCAGGACTCTGAACGCCATGATGTCATCTTAGCTAATCCTCCATTTGGTGGAAAAGAGAGAAAAGAAGTACAACAAAACTTTCCCATTAAATCTGGTGAGACAGCGTATCTCTTTATGCAACATTTTATTAAGTTGCTTAAAGCTGGTGGTAGAGCAGGTGTAGTTATTAAAAATACATTTCTCTCAAATACAGATAATGCTTCTATTTCACTAAGGAAAGAATTACTTGAGACTTGTAATCTGCATACAATACTCGATCTTCCTGGTGGTGCTTTTCCTGGAGCTGGAGTAAAAACTGTAGTATTGTTCTTTGAAAAAGGTTCTCCAACAAAAGAGATTCAATACTATCAATTAAATTTAGATCGAAATATTGGAAAAGGCCAACCTTTAAATTTAGATGATCTTGATGAGTTTATTAATTTAACAAAAGATACAAAATCAGAAAATACGTGGACTTTAGATATCAAAGATTTAAATCAAGATACTTTTGATTTAGGAGCTATCAATCCAAATATAGAAGAAGAAGTGTTGCCTGAACCAAGTGAAATTTTAAAAGATATTGAAGATTTGGAAAAAGAATCTTCAAATCTTTTTTCAAATCTCAAGAAACTAATCAATGAATAATCTTTCATTAGAAGAGGTAGCTAATATTTACAGCGGTAATTCAATTAATGCTAAATTAAAAAAAGAAAAATACACAGATAAAAATTTTTCTACTCCTTATGTTGCCACAAAAGACCTCAGTAAAAATGGAGATTTTGATTACAACAATGGTGTAACTATTCCCGATATTGAGTTAGATAATTTTAAAATTGCCCCTAAAGGATCGACATTAATTTGCATGGAAGGTGGTAGTGCTGGTAAAAAAATAGGCTTAGTTAAACAAGATGTATGTTTTGTTAATAAACTTGGCGCGTTAGTTCCAAATGAAAAAATAAATAACAGATATCTTTACTACTCTCTTCAAACCCCTGAATTTCAAGCTCAATTTAAATCTTCCCTTACTGGAATTATTGGCGGTGTTTCACTAAGTAAATTAAAAAAATTACAAATCCCAGTCCCACCTCTTCAAGAACAGGAAAAAATTGTTGAGAGGATACAAATTGCAACTAGATCTATTGATTCAAAATTAAAAAATATAGAAAATCAAATGTTCCTTGTTAAAAATTTATTTGAAAGTTATGTAAACAATACTGTTCACTCAAATGAAATAAAAGGTGTTTTAGGCGATTTTATAACAATTCAAAGAGGTGGGTCACCAAGACCAATTGGGAAATATTTAACAAATGATAAAGATGGATTAAATTGGATTAAAATTTCCGATGCAACTAATAGTTCAAAGTATATTAAAGAGACTAAACAAAAAATTACTAAAGATGGACTAAATAAAACAAGAGAGGTAAAACCAGGAGATTTTTTACTATCAAATTCTATGAGTTTTGGAAGGCCTTATATTATGAAGATTTCAGGATGTATTCATGATGGTTGGCTTAAATTATCAGAATATGAAAAGTATTTTGATATTGATTTTTTATATTATTTTCTAGGTTCTAGAGATATCTTTCAAAAATTTAATAAGTCTTCGAGGGGATCAACAGTACAGAATTTAAATACAAGCATTGTCAGTAGTATTGAGGTAGGGATACCAAGTTTAGAAAAACAAAGAAACGTCTCCCAAAAAATAATGAACTTTGAAAAAGAAATTGAGAAATACTCAAAATCTCTATTTGAATTAGATTCTTTATACAAAAATTTAAATTTATCTCTTCTTCAGAAAGAGTTCTCCTATGAATGAAGCAGAGACAAGAGCAGAGTTAATTGATCCAGCTTTAAGAGAGCTTGGCTGGGTAACACAAGACAATATAAAAGTATCTAGAGAGCTCAAGATTAATAATGGAAGAATTCTCACTGGTGGAAGAAATGCAGATCCAAAAATAGCAGATTACTTACTAACAGTTAATGATCAGGACTTAGCAGTCATAGAAGCAAAATCAGATGAAAAACCATTAAGTGAAGGAGTTGCTCAAGCAAAAAAGTATGCTCAACTGCTCCAAACAAGATTTACCTTTTCAACTAATGGTAAAGAGATTTTACAGATTGATATGGAGACAGGAAAAGAAGAGAAAATCCATAACTACCCAACACCAGAGAGATTATGGGATATGGTGCATGGCAATATCACAGACTGGGAGACAAAGTTTAATGAAGTACCATTTGAAACCTATAGTGGTACAAAAGAGATGCGTTATTACCAAAAAAACGCAGTCAATAATGTATTAAAAGCTATAGCAAATGGAGACCAGAGACTTCTTTTAACGCTTGCAACAGGTACTGGTAAAACCTTTATTGCTTTCCAGATTGCATGGAAACTCTTTAATGCCCGCTGGAATAATAGAAATGCAGAAAACCAGAGACCACGAATATTATTTCTAGCTGATAGGAACATACTTGCCGACCAAGCCTATAACTCTTTTAATGCTTTTGCTGAAGATGCATTAGTAAGAATTAGACCTGGAAAAGTCAGTACATCTGGTTCTATTTTCTTTACAATTTTCCAGACATTTATGACCGGTAGTGGTGATGAGAATGAAGATATAGAAGAGTTTGAATTAAAAAGATATGAAGAGTATCCACCTGAGTTTTTTGATCTTATCATTATTGATGAGTGTCATAGAGGTGGAGCAAAAGATGAATCAAACTGGAGAGGTATTATGGAGTACTTTAAACCAGCAGTTCAACTTGGTTTAACTGCAACTCCAAGAACAAAAGATAATGCAAACACTTATAAATATTTTGGAAAACCTGTGTATCAGTACTCACTAAAAGAAGGCATCCAAGATGGTTTCTTAACTCCTTACAAAGTACAAAACATCAAAACACTATTTGACGAAGATTACGAAGAGTATGTTTATAGACCAGGAGACATTGTTCTTGAGGGTGAGATAGAAGAAGGCAAGGCATACTTTTCAAAAGACTTCAATAGATCCATCATTATTGAAGAAAGAGAAGAAGAGCGAGTAAAGAAGCTTCTTACTGAAATTGATCAGAATGAGAAAACATTAGTATTCTGCGCGACTCAAAAACATGCCTTATTAGTTAGAGATTTAATAAATAAATATAAAGAATCAGACAATGTAGATTACTGCCACAGAGTAACTGCAGAAGATGGTGAAATAGGTGAAGAACACTTAAGAAGCTTTCAAGATAATGAGAAATCTATCCCAACTGTTCTAACTACCTCACAGAAACTTTCTACTGGTGTAGATGCTAGAAATGTACGAAATATTGTGTTATTTAGACCAGTTGGTTCAATGATTGAATTCAAACAAATCATTGGAAGAGGTACCAGGCTTTTTGAGCAAAAAGATTACTTTACAATTTATGACTTTGAAGATGTCTATCTTAAGTTTTTTGACGAAGAGTGGGATGGAGAGCCTATTGATCCGGATCCTCCAACTGACCCTAAAGAACCAAGAGAGCCTAAGGAGCCTAAAGAACCAAGGGGGTCAAGAGAGAAAGTTATTATTGAATTAAGTGATGGTAGAGAGAGGGAGATTACTCATACAACAAGAACTTTTTTCTTTGGAAAAGAAGGGCAAACGTTAACAGCTCAACAGTTTATTGAAGAGCTTTACAACACCTGCATGCTTCCAGAGGTATTTGAGTCTGAAGATAAATTGAGAGAATTGTGGTCTGTACCATCAACAAGAAAAGCCTTACTTAAAAGTCTTGAAAATGCTGGGTTTGGATTTAATGATTTGGTTGAAATACAAAAAATTATTGATGCTGAAAAATCTGACATCTTTGATGTTTTAGAGTTCGTAGCTTTTGCTAAAAAACCATTAACTAGATTAAAAAGAATAAAAGATGCTGAAGAAATAATGCAACATGAATTTAACGAAGATCAAATGGAGTTTATAAATTTTGTATTGAGTCAATATGAGAATGAAGGTGTTTTAGTATTAGATGATGAGAAGCTTCCAATTCTTCTTGAGCTTAAATATAAATCTTTACAAAATGCCAAGCACATTTTAGGTGATTTGACTGATGCAAGGAATATATTCTTAGATTTTCAGAAAGTCCTTTATAAGGTTTAATCTAACCAAACAAAAACACCTCATTTTTTAATATTTGATACCTAAATTACATTGAAATACATGATCTCAAGAAACTTTCAATTATCTTTAGAGTATGAACCAGGGCATTAAGTTCTATAAAACATACGATGTAAAAAAAATATCAGAGTGTCATCAATCTATTGGGCCAAAAACCTTAACGCCAAATTCTCTATTAGACAGATGGAGTGGAGTTCATAATGCAATATCTGATTGGATGA
>CENJ01080903.1_pt1 | contig 13144 bp, 12 predicted proteins | sample 356161 | NCBI WGS metagenome assembly CENJ01 (sample SAMEA2619531, study PRJEB7988) | marine metagenome | biome: marine biome (ENVO:00000447); feature: surface water layer (ENVO:00002042); material: "saline water (ENVO:00002010), including plankton (ENVO:xxxxxxxx)" | depth 5 m
TCCCAATTTAATTGGTGAATTTTTTTAAAAAAAATTAGATCATCATCGGATAAATTAAAATTCAATTTATTAATAGTATTAAAATTTAAAATATTTGGCTCGATTGTATTGTAGTAAATTTTTATTTCATTACGAAAATTATGAAGAAGAGATAAAATACAATTTAATCCAGTTCCAAAACCTAATTCTAAAATGTAGTATTCTCTCTTCAATGGATTAGATTGTGAAAAAAATGATAACCCCTTTTCAATGAAAACATGTAAAGACTCTTGTTTAGCTCCATGAATAGAATGATAATGTTCATCTAAAAGCTCATTATAAATAGTTGAAGAGCCATCAGCAGTGATTTTTAATTTAAGACTACTCAATTCTCTGCTTTTAATTGATGAGTATATCCATCATAAGCGCTAATAGTTTGATTAAATATCTCCTTAGCTTCTTTCGAAAATTGTTCTACACTATCATACCTTGCAGAAAAATGACCAATTATCAGTTGTTTAGCTTTTGCCTTTAAAGCTATGGTGGCAGCCTGTTTAGCAGTAGAATGTTTGGTTTTAACAGCTTTGTCCTTCATGTTCTCTAAAAAAGTAGCTTCATGATAAATTAAGTCTACATTTTCAATGTAAGAAATAATTTTTTCATCGTATTGAGAGTCAGCACAATAAGCATAAGTCCTTGATCTATTTCCAAGTTCAGTGACATCATTATAATTAATTAATACACCATTAACTTCACAGTTTTCACTATTTTTTAATTTCTTGATAGATTCAATTGACAAGTCTAGTTCTTTAATTTTTTCTTTAATCATCCTTCTTTCAGTTGTTTTTTCTTTAAATAAGAATCCACAAGTGGGTACTGAATGGTTAACAGGAAAAGAAAAAACCTCCATTATTTTGTCGTCATATAATCTTTCAAATTTTAAAAAATTTAATGGATGAAAAATAATCTTAAAATTGAAATTTTTTTCTGAAATACTATTATGAGCTTCAAGTAGATTAATTAGATTTTCTGGAGCATATATATTAATATCATTATTTCTCCCTAATAAGTTTAAGGATGATAAATAGCCAAAGATTCCTAAAAAATGATCACCATGTAAATGACTTATGAATATATGATCAATTTTTGAAAATTTACATTTAAATTTTCTCATCTGAACTTGAGTTCCTTCTCCACAGTCAATAAGAAAACGTCTGTCTTGAATATTTAAGTACTGTGAGGTTGGCTTTCTTTCTAAAGTAGGAATAGCACCTCCACACCCAAGTATGGTTAGTTCAAACTTCACAAATTAGTGATTAACACTAGTGACTTACAACAAGCCTTTTAGAAGACTTAGTTATAGTGTTACTAATGGAGTAAATATAAATACCTTCTGAAAAATTGGAAGTATTGACAAGAATATCATTGACACCTCTTTTGGAAATTACATTATCTATATAAATAGTCTCACCCAACAAATTGGTAATTTGAAATGATATATTTTCAGACTTATTAGTAGTAAATTGAATATTAGTTATTTCATTTGAAGGATTGGGAATTGCATTTTGTAATTCTAAAACTGATTCATCAATATTGATGACATTAATTCCAGTATTTCCAATATTAATTACGTATCCATCAAAATTGTATTGAATGGGAATTGGAGTTAGAAACAACATAGTCCAAACTTTTACGTCTAGAGAAATTTGATAAGAACCATTTGTAGTTGGTGTTCCACTTAAAGATGCACATCCTAATGAATCATATCTCCATGAACATAATAGATTATCACATTCGTATGAAAGTCCTGGAGGAAGATTCGTAAAAGATTCTAAGACAATGGAATCAATAAATGTACCAGCAGCTGCAGAATCAATTGCACCGGCATCTCTAGGAATTTTAAAATTTACAATTTCATAATATTGAACTCCAATCTCACCAGGAGGAAAATTAGTTGTAGGCGTTGGCCATACACCAAAAGTAGAATCTGCATAAATACTATCTGGAGTACATTGTGAATGTAAGAATAAAACTGAGAATAGTATGGAAGTGAAAATTATAAGTTTTTTCATTATATATTATTTAGTGCGCTCTGTTCGTTATCAAAAATATTAAAAACAGTATCTAGTTGGGAAATAGTAATAATTTTATGTACCATTGGATTAATTCCAAACATTACAAGTTTACCTTCTTTTTCTTTTAAAATTCTATTTCCAACCAACAAAGCACTAAGTCCACTGGAATCACAGTATTTGACACTAGTTAGATCAATAACGAAAGCATTAGCTCCATTATTAGAATGGTGAAGAAATAAAGACTTTAGCTCAGGAGCTACTAATGCATCTAATTTATCTAAGGTGCATCTTATTAGGATATGATTTGAATTATTTTCTACTTTAAATTCCAAGAATTATTGTTTTACAACAAAAATAACATAATTCTTCGATTTTTTAACTTCGATTAACAGAAGCTGCTAAAAGATAAATAATTGCCATTCTTATAGCAACACCATTTTCTACTTGGTTTAAAATAATAGAATGTTCTGAATCCGCAATTTCAGAAGTTATTTCAACTCCTCTATTAATTGGACCAGGATGAAGAATCGTTATAGGTTGTTTAACTTTTTCTAAAATTTCTTTATTTAATTGGTATTGACTGATGTATTCTCTTAATGAAGGGAAATATTGAATATCTTGTCTTTCTTGTTGAATTCGTAACATATTTGCTACATCACACCATTTAATAGCATCTTCAATGTTATGAACCACTTTAACATCTAGTCGCTTGATATATTTAGGAATTAATGTCGTGGGTCCACAAATCATAACTTTAGCACCAAGCTTTTTTAATGCAAAAATATTCGATAAGGCTACTCTTGAATGTTTAATGTCACCAATTAAAACTACTTTTTTACCATTAACATCTCCCAATTTTTCTCTAATTGAAAAAGCATCTAATAAAGCTTGTGTAGGATGTTCATGTGTACCGTCACCAGCATTAATAATAATAGTATTTGTTTTTTCTGCTAAAAATTTTGCAGCTCCTGAATGGGGATGTCTCATAACAAGCATATCAACTTTCATCGACAAAATATTATTTGCTGTATCAATAAGTGTCTCTCCTTTATTTAAACTAGAACTTGAAGCAGAAAAATTAATTACATCTGCAGAAAGTCTTTTTTCAGCAAGTTCGAAAGACAATTTAGTTCTTGTACTGTTTTCAAAAAATAAATTAGCAATAGTGACATCTCTAAGAGTAGGTACTTTTTTTATGGGCCTATTGATTACTTCCTTAAAACTATCAGCGGTTTTAAAAATAAGATTGATATCTTTTTTACTTAAATCTTTTATTCCTAATAAGTGTGATGTGCTTAAATCTTTCATTTCAAAATGGGTGAATGCAATAATATTTGATCTTTTCCATGTTCTTCCTCCCAGAGAACTGAAACCTTTTCTTCTTTAATCGTATCAATAGACTTTCCAATGTAATCAGCTTTTATTGGAATGTTCTGTACAAATCGTCTTTCAATTAATGTTAAAAACTCTACAGAAGATGGTCTTCCAAAAGTCATAATTGCATCTAAGGCTGACCTAACAGTTCTTCCAGTAAAAAAAACATCATCAACTAAAATAACTTTCTTATTTTCAATGGAAAAATCAATATTTGTAACGCTTGGGATTAAAGGTTTTTCTTTTCTTCTAAAATCATCTCTAAAAAAAGTAATATCAAGACTGCCTACAGAAACTTTATTCTTGATTGAGTTCTGCAAAGACTTTTTGAGTCTATTTGCCAAAAAGATCCCGTTTGGCTGTAAACCAATTAGTACTGAATTGGAAAAATCATTATGATTTTCAATGAGTTGGAAACAAAGTCTATTAATAGTGAGAGATACCTGAAGGCTGTTAAGAATCTCAGTTGATTTCATTAAAAGTCAAATATATAACCTATTTATAAATAAATTCACATCAAACACTAAAATCTTTGTATTTTGATATTTATTAGAACTATTTTTTAGCTTTTTTTAAGATAAATGAATAAATATATACTTTCAATTGATGCAGGAACTAGTAGTTCAAGAGCTGTTGTTATAGATAAAAATGGACAAGTTATGGGAGTTTCTCATTATGAATTCACTCAATACTTTCCAAATGATGGTTGGGTAGAACATGATCCTTTAGAAATTTGGAACTCTCAACTAAAATCAATTAAAGATGTACTAAAAAAAACTAACATTAGTCCAAAAATGATTCATTCTTTAGGAATTACCAATCAAAGAGAAACAACAGTAATTTGGAATAAGGAGACTGGAGAACCTGTTTACAATGCCATAGTATGGCAAGATAGAAGAACAAAAGACTTATGTGAAAAATTAAAAAATAATAACTTAGAAACTATTTTTCAAAATAAAACAGGACTTTTACTAGATCCTTATTTTTCTGGGACAAAAATTAAATGGATTTTAGAAAATCATCCAGATCTAATTGAGATTGCCAAAGAAGGTAAATTAGCATTTGGAACTATTGATACTTGGCTGATTTGGAAATTAACTAATGGCACCAAACATGTCACTGATGTAACTAATGCAAGTAGAACTCTATTATTCAATATTCATACATTAAAATGGGATGAAGAATTGATCAACCTTCTAAATATTCCAAAAAATATTTTACCTGAAGTAGTATCAAGTTCAGAATTTATAGATGATATTAATGTCCATATCCTTGGGGCCAAAATTCCAATAACTGCTATTGCTGGAGATCAGCAAGCTTCTTTATTTGGTCAAATGTGTCTTAATAAAGGAGATGTTAAAAACACATACGGAACAGGTTGTTTTTGCATTATGAATACTGGTGAAAAAATTGTAAAATCTAAAAATAAAATGCTAACGACCATCGCTTATCAATTAAATGGTAAAACCAACTATGCAATTGAAGGAAGTGTATTTGTAGGAGGATCATTAATACAATGGCTTAGAGATCAATTAGGAATCATTTCTCATGCATCAGAAATAGAAGATCTTGCAAATAGTGTAAAAGATAGTGGTGGTATTACTTTTATTTCAGCATTATCTGGATTAGGAGCTCCATATTGGGGTCCAGATGCATTCGGATCAATTATTGGAATTACTAGGAAAACTAATAAGGGTCATATTGCTAGAGCTGCTTTAGAAGCAATAGCCATTCGAACACATGAAATAATTTCATGTATGGAAAAGGATGCTAATATTAAGTTTTCATCTTTAAAAGTGGACGGTGGAGCGTGTGTTAATGATTTATTAATGCAGATACAATCTAATATCATCAATAAAAAAGTTATTAGACCTAAATTTATAGAATGTACTTCACTAGGAATTGCTTTTTTATCTGGCTTGGCTTCAGGATATTGGAATTCAATTGATGATATAAATGATATTTGGAAACCAGAAAAAATATTCAATCCTAAAAATAAAGATCATAGAATTTTAAGTAATTGGAATAAAAGAATAAAAAAAAATTATTAAATGGAAATACATCCTCTTCTAGCAGAATTTATTGGAACAGCAATTCTTTTGTTTCTTGGAAATGGAGTGGTCGCTAATATAAATCTAAAAAACACATATGGCAACAAACAAAATCCAGTATTATTAATAGCTTTCTCTTGGGGATTTGCTGTTTTTGTTGGGGTTTTTATTACCTCTAAATCTAGTGGAGCACATTTGAATCCTGCCGTAACCTTAGGATTGGCTGTTGCTGGAAAATTTTCTTGGAATTTTGTTTTAAAATATTTTATGGCTCAAACTTTTGGAGCTATGCTTGGAACATGGTTAACATATATATTCTACATAGACCATTATAGAATAACTGAAGACGAAGACACGATAAGGGGGACTTTCTGTACTGCTCCAGCTATTAGAAATTTTAAAAACAATTTATTCTCTGAAACTCTTGGAACTTTTATTCTTGTTTTTGGTGTCTTATTTATGGTAAGCCCAAACATTCAATTAGAAAATACTGTAACTCAAAATTTTGGATTGGGCTCTTTAGAAGCACTTCCAATTGGTATTTTGATTATAGTTATTGGAATGACGTTAGGTGGTACTACAGGATATGCTATTAACCCAGCAAGAGATTTTGGTCCTCGCTTAATTTACGCTATACTTCCTAGAAAAAACAAGAAACCTGACTGGAATTACAGTTGGATACCAATTGTAGGTCCATTTATTGGGGCAACATTGGCAGGTGTAATATTTTTGATAATAAATAATTATTAATTCTTTAAAAAATTAATGGTTATATCACATAACTCTCTTAATGAAAGGGGAAGTGTAGTATTATCCCATGGGTGCTTAGAACCAAAAGTATGATTAGTTCTAAATGATATTATTTCCGCATTTTTAGAGAAATTTACCATATTAAAAGCATCACGTTTTGGAATTACTTGGTCAAATATTCCGTAACAAACTAATAACTCTCCATTATATTTCATTAATGCTTTAGATATATTCAAAGAATTTTCATTTTTAATGAAATCTTCATAAAATTGATAATCTTGAGGATATTTTTCTCCAGTCCTAGAATTTATGATATACCTTGTTTCTTCTTTTTTCCATTTTAAAAGCTCATTTTTAGCGGGAAACCTTTCTTTAAAATCTGCTACACTAGCCCAAGTAACTAATTTAGCTATTTCAGGATGGTATTGAGTTGCTAAACAGGCAATACCTCCACCTCTACTGTGTCCTATTAAATATAAATCATTACACTTTACTAATGATTTAGGAGATTTAATATGGTTTATAACCCTAATTAAATCTTGAAGTTCAATAGAATAATTGTTATTTCTAAAAGACTTAAAATCAGATATTTGATTGACATTATCTAATGTAGTTCCATTTTGAGAGAAATTAAATTTTAAAAAATTCAATCCATTATTAACAAAATAATTTGCAACTAAATTCCAACAACCCCAATCTTTAAAACCCTTAAAACCGTGGCAAAAAATTACAATTTTTGGATTTTCTTCTTTGTAGGAATAATCACAAGATATAGGAAATTCCTTTGATTCAGAAGATTTAATTACAAATGATTTTTTATTCAAGAATATTTCCTCTAAGATATTTTAATCGAATTAATGGTGTCTCCCTCATTTATTAAGTCGATTACCTCTAAACCACCGATAACTTTTCCAAAACAAGTATGATTTCTATCCAAATGTGAGGTATTATTTCTACTATGACATATAAAAAATTGAGATCCACCGGTATTCCTTCCTGCATGAGCCATAGATAGAACCCCTTTATCATGATATTGATTATCTCCATCTAATTCACAATCTATACTATAACCAGGACCACCAACTCCAGTTCCTTGTGGACAACCACCTTGGATAACAAAATCTGGAATTACTCTATGAAAAGTTAGTCCGTCATAAAAACCTTTTTCAATTAAATCAGTAAAATTTTTAACAGTTTTAGGAGCATCTTTTTCATAAAATTCAACTTCCATTTTCCCCTTACTTGTATCAATAATTGCTTTTTTCATTTTATATATTATCTAGTTAATTTTTTATATTTTATTCTTGTGGGGATGATATCATTACCCAACCTTTTTTTTCTATTTTCCTCATATTCAGAATAACCTCCCTCAAAGAAGTAGACATTTGAATTTCCTTCAAATGCTAATATATGAGTACAAATTCTATCTAAAAACCATCTATCATGAGAAATTACAACTGCACAACCTGCAAAATTTTCAATACCTTCTTCTAATGCTCTTAAAGTATTTACATCAATATCATTAGTTGGTTCATCCAGTAAAAGTACATTAGCTTCAGTTTTTAAAGTCATTGCAAGATGAAGTCTGTTCCTTTCTCCACCTGAAAGTATTCCTACTTTTTTCTGTTGATCAGAACCAGAAAAGTTAAATTTTGAAACATATGCTCTGGAATTTATAGTCTGACCACCAATTTCCATAACTTCATTACCCTCACTAATTACTTCCCAAACAGACTTATTTTTATCAATAGTCTTATGTCTTTGATCTACATAACCTATTTGAACAGTCTTACCTACTCTAAACTCTCCCAAATCAGCACTTTCTTCTTTCATAATCATTTTAAAAAGTGTTGTTTTTCCTGCTCCGTTGGGACCAATCACACCAACAATACCAGCGGGAGGCAATCTGAAATTTAAGTTTTCATAGAGAAGTTTATCATCGAATCCTTTAGAAACATTTATGGCTTCAATAACTTCATTTCCTAATCTTGGACCATTGGGAATAGGAATTTCTATTTTAACCTCTTTTTCTTTAACAGACTGACTCAACAAATTATCATAATTATTAAGTCTGGCTTTACCCTTAGATTGTCTCCCTTTTTGACCTTGTCTTACCCATTGAAGTTCTCTATCTAATGCTTTTTTTCTTTTGCTTTCAGTTTTTTCTTCTTGAGCTAATCTTTTAGATTTTTGTTCTAACCATGAACTGTAATTACCCTTAAATGGTAAACCTTGCCCCCTATCTAATTCTAAAATCCAACCTGCGACATTATCAAGAAAATATCTATCGTGAGTAACTGCAATTACCGTTCCTTTATAGTTTTGTAAATGTTGCTCAAGCCAATGAACTGACTCTGCATCTAGGTGATTGGTAGGTTCGTCCAATAACAGAATTTCTGGTTCTTGAAGAAGTAATCTGCAAAGTGCTACACGTCTTCTTTCTCCTCCAGAAAGGTTCTTTATTGAAGTTGCTCCATCAGGTGTTCTTAAAGCATTCATAGCCAATTCTAATTTAGAATCTAAATCCCAGGCATTTACTTGATCAATCTTTTCCTGAACCTTTCCTTGAAGTTCTATTAAAGCATTCATTTTATCAGCATTATTAATGATATCTTCATTCATAAACTGATTATTAATATCATCGTACTGTTTTAATAAATCTACAATTTCTTGAGCCCCTTCTTGAACAATTTCTTTAACTGTTTTATTTTCATCTAAAACAGGTTCTTGTGCTAAATAACCCACTTTATATCCAGGTGAAAAAACTACATCTCCTTGGTAACTTTTATCAATACCTGCAATGATTTTCATTACGGTAGACTTACCCGCTCCGTTCAAACCTAAAATACCAATTTTTGCACCATAGTAAAATGATAAATGAATATCTTTTATTATTTGTTTTCCTTGTGGAGTTTGCTTACTCACTTTAACCATGGAAAAAATTATCTTCTTATCTTCTGACATTCTTATTTTAGATTAACAAAATTGAATATATAAATCATTAAACTTTTTACCAACTACTTCATCTGAATATTTTTCCATTGCAAATTGTCTAATTTTTTGAGGATTATAAATATTAAAATTTTTAATGATATTATTCATTTCAATTGTTAATTCTTCAACATTTCCAGCTTCTACTAATATACCCAATTCATTATTGTGTAATTCAGAAACACCACCAACATTAGAAGAAATAAATGGAGTTCCACATGAAATAGATTCGATTAAAACCAATGGAAGATTTTCAATATTACTGAACAATACAAATACATTAGCTAATTGCATTTCTTTTGCGATATCTTGATGCTTCATTTCCTTATTAACAATAACAGTATTTGGTGATTTTAATGTCTTAGCTCTATCTATGATCCAATCTACAGGACCATCACCAATAATTTTTAGAATCAAATTAGGTTGTTTTAATTTTTCAAAAGCATCAATTATTCCAGAAACATTTTTAATAGAGTCATCTAAGGTTGAAATATGTAAAAAAGTAAAAGGTTTTCTAGTAACTTTATCACTATTGATATTAAAAATATTAGTGTTAACTACATTGGGAATAATAGAATAATTAGCTTTAAACCCTGACTTAATCATACATTTTTTTAGCTGATTTGAAACAGGGCAAATCATACTTGATTTCTTAAAACCAAGTTCAATTAATTTTATTTGGAAATAACTAAGTTGATATTTTGATAAATCTTGAAATCCATGCCAATTTTCTGAAACTATATAGGGAATTTTATAAAAGAATTTCAAATAAAGTGCTTGCCAGATACCTGGATGCATGATATTCATATGAACTAAATCTATTTTTTTGGTGTTTTTGCTCAATAAGAATTTAAGACCTTTTCTAAATGCAATTAAATAATTAAAATATTTTATAAAACCTCTTTTAAAATATACAATCGTTATGAATAAATTGTTTTCTTTAAAAGAATCTATTTGATAACCACTTACAGAATCATCAGCAACAATATATAAAACATCAATATTATTAAATTTTGAGGCTGCTAAAGCATGGTATTTAACAAAGTTGCCAAGCGTAGAATGGATCTTACTTGGAAACCATGAAGAAAGAAATAAAATATTTTTCATTAAAAGAAAGAATCATTATGAAGATAGATTATTTAATCTTTCTTCTAAAATTTTAATCTGCTTTTCAGCATCATCTTTTTTCTTCTGTTCTAGTTCCACTACCTTTTGAGGAGCATTATCAACAAATCTAGAATTATTTAATTTCCCCAAAACACTTTTCAAAAACCCATTCTTCTTGGATAGTTCAGTTTTAATATTTTCAATTTCAACTTCAGCATCTATAGAATCTGTAAAAGGAACAAAAAACTCATTATTTTTAACAATAAATGAATAAGAAGGATCTATTGATTTTTCGCAAAAATCTATAGAAGATAAATTGCATAACTTAACTAATAAAGAATCGAAGTTATGAGACCAAGAATTATTGACTTTTATTTTTAATTCTAATAAGACTTTGTTTGAAATATTTTTTTCTTTGCGGAGATTTCTAATACTCATCACTATTTCTTGAAAAAACTGAAATTCCCTTGTCAAAGAATTATTTATATTCTTTTTTTCAGGCCATTTTGCATTAACAATATAGGAATTGTTCCTCGGCTTCAATTGTTGCCAAATTTCTTCAGCTATAAATGGTGTGAATGGATGAACAATTTTCAGTAAAGATTCTAAAACATTAACCACTCTATCATAGGAAATATTGTCAATTGGTTGTTGATACGCAGGTTTTATCATTTCTAAAAACCAAGAGCAGTAGTCGTCCCAAATAGTTTTATAGGTAATCATTAAAGCTTCAGAAATTCTAAATTGATCATAAGAATGATTAATCTTTTCAATATTCTCTGCTATTTTAGATTCTATCCATTCTATAGCTATCAAAGATGATTCTTCTTGTTCAATTTCATCACTTACCGTCCAAGACTTGATTAATCTAAATGAATTCCATATTTTATTAGTGAAATTTCTTCCTTGTTCACATAAATTACTATCGAATAATAAGTCATTTCCAGCAGGAGAAGAAAGAAGCATGCCTACTCTAACACCATCGGCTCCATATTTTTTAATTAATTCTAATGGATCTGGGCTATTTCCTAAGGATTTTGACATCTTACGACCTAATTGATCTCTTACAATTCCTGTGAAATAGACATTTTTAAAAGGCGGTTTATTTTCATATTCATATCCAGAAATAATCATTCTTGCAACCCAGAAAAACATAATTTCTGGAGCAGTTACTAAGTCATTAGTTGGGAAATAATAATTTAATTCTTTTTTATTTTTTGAAAAACCATTAAAAACTGCAATTGGCCATATCCAAGACGAAAACCAAGTATCCATGACATCTTCATCTTGCTTCAAATCATTTAATTGATATTGTCTATTAGATGAATCATTTAACTTTTTAAGAGCTAATTCTTTGCTAGGTGCTACAATAAATTCTTCATTTTCATCACCATAAAAAAAAGCAGGTATTTGATGACCCCACCAGAGTTGTCTGGAAATACACCAATCCCTTATATTCTCCATCCAGTGTCTATAAGTGTTTTTAAATTTTGATGGATGAAATTTTATAGTATCATTCATTACGTTATCTAGGGCTGGTTTACTAAGTTTTTCCATGGAACAAAACCATTGTAATGATAATCTTGGTTCAATAATAGCATCTGTTCTTTCAGAAAATCCAATTTTATTGATATGATCTTCTATTTTTATTAAATAGCCCGATTCTTCCAATTCTAATGAAATGGCTTTTCTTACATCAAATCTGTCTTCACCAATATATAACTGCGCATTTTTATTCAATTTCCCTGAGGAGTCTAAAATATTTATTACTTCCAATTGGTGTTTTTTACCCAATTCATAATCATTGGGGTCGTGTGCAGGAGTTATTTTCAAACAACCTGTTCCAAATTCCATATCAACATACTCATCAAAAATTATTGGGATAGATCGATTAATTAATGGAACAATTGCTTCTTTACCTTTTAAATGTTGGTATCTATCATCATTAGGATTAATACAAATAGCCGTGTCACCTAAAATAGTTTCTGGTCTTGTGGTAGCTATTCGGATCCATTCATCGTCACTTCCTGCAATTTTATATCTAACATAATATAATTTAGAATTCACTTCTTTATAAAAAACTTCTTCGTCACTTAAAGCTGTTTTGGCTTGAGGATCCCAATTAATCATTCTTTCTCCTCTGTATATAAATCCTTTTTCATGCAAATCACAAAAAACATTTATAACACTTTTATAATAGTCTTCATCCATTGTGAAATTTGTTCTTTCCCAATCGCAAGATGCGCCTAGTTGTTTAAGTTGGCTTAAAATGACACCTCCGTGTTTATCAGTCCATTCCCATGCATGTTTTAAGAACTGTTCTCTTGTAAGATCCCCTTTTTTAATTCCTTCACTTCTAAGTTTTTGAACTACTTTTGCTTCAGTAGCAATTGAAGCATGATCAGTTCCTGGAATCCAACAAGCATTTTTACCAAACATTCTAGCTCTTCTTACTAAAACATCTTGTATGGTATTGTTGAGCATATGTCCCATATGTAAAACTCCAGTAACATTTGGAGGAGGAATAACAATAGTGTAAGGTTCTCTATCATCCGGAGTGGAACTAAATAAGCCTTCTTCCATCCATTTTTGATACCATTTTTTTTCTGCAATTGAAGAATCGTAAGTCTTAGAAATTTTCATGCTTATTAGTAACTATAACAAAAGTAATTTTACATTTTTAATGAAGATGATATTATTTGATTTTTTTAGTTAATAATCCAATTTTTCAAAATTTGATGACCATTTTCAGTTAAAATACTTTCTGGATGAAACTGAATTCCATAAATATCTAAAAAGGAGTGCTTAAAAGCCATG
>CENJ01017537.1_pt1 | contig 13132 bp, 11 predicted proteins | sample 356161 | NCBI WGS metagenome assembly CENJ01 (sample SAMEA2619531, study PRJEB7988) | marine metagenome | biome: marine biome (ENVO:00000447); feature: surface water layer (ENVO:00002042); material: "saline water (ENVO:00002010), including plankton (ENVO:xxxxxxxx)" | depth 5 m
GCTAAGAATCAATGCTGCAAATGAAGCATTAATAACTAATATCGTAAGCTGAATTTTCAGAGACCATGTTTTTTGAACAGAGTCTGAGTTAGGACTTAGAAAACCACCTACTGGTATAGCAATAATTGCTTGACACACAAAGATTAAAGCAGTCACTAAACTAAAATAATCTTCTGGATTTTCTAAAAAAATTCCCATCCTATGACTAATAGGAATAAAAGAATATAAAAAAAGTCCACCCAGTGCATATTTTCTATCTTTAGCAATAGCTAGACCATAAATACTTATTAATATACAAATTCCTCCAAGTATAGTAGGAACCAGTAATTCATTAACTTCCATATATCTTAATTGTTTGTTTAAAAAATTAAATATAGTTTTTTTTATAAATAATTGGATTAAATCATTAGTAATATTGCAAAGATGAAAGATCTTAAAGATTTAAACATACACGAGAGAGATAAGAGAATAAATTTCAATGAAGAAGATCATATCTACACAATCGATGGAAATAAAAATGCAAAATCAGTCACTCAATTAATTAGTGAATTTTTTCCAAAGTTTGATAAAAATTATTGGGCAAATAATGAAAGTCGAAAAACTGGTGAAAAAGTTGAGGATATATTAAAAAGATGGGCTGAGCTTGGAGATAAAGCAAGAAATGAAGGAACAAATCTTCACAATCAAATCGAAAATTTTTATAATGAAAAAAAATATGATAATTCACCTGAATTAGAAAAGTTCATGCATTTTCATGATAAATTTATTAAAACTAATTACGAACCATTCAGAACAGAATGGAGAGTTTTCGATGAAGAAAAATTATTAGCAGGCACAATCGATATGGTATATAAAAAATCAAATAGTGAAGTATTCCTGTTTGATTGGAAAAGATCAAAAAAAATTATTAATTCAAATGGTGAAGTTGAAAAAGATAATCCTTTCGAAAATTGTTTAAATGGATTGGGGCATATGAGCTCAACAGATTACAACAAGTACTGTCTCCAACAAAATATTTACAAGTATATCTTAGAAAAAAATTATGGACTTATTGTGTCCAGTATGAATCTCCTAATTTTACATCCTTATTATAACACTTATCATATTGTAAAAGTTGAAGACCTACCCCTGGAAACAGAGTATCTTATAAATACATTATGAGAAAAAAAATAAAATTGTTAGATGGGAGTCTATCATATCCTATTGAAAAAAAAGGATATAAACTTAATACCAATCTATGGACAGGTGAAATCCTTATTAAAAATCCTCAAGTAATAGAAGATATTCATGTTGATTATATTAAATCTGGGATTGATTATGTGACAACGTCATCATATCAACTAAGTGTCAGAAGACTTAGGGAAGAAGGGTATAATATCTCGGAAATAAGAAGGATATTTAGAAAATCAGTTGATTTAGTTAAAAAGGCAATATTAAAAACAGGTCAAAATAAAATTAAAATAGTCGGAAGTTTTGGACCATTCGCATCATACCTTTCTGATGGATCAGAATACAGTGGATTTTACGAATTAAGTGATAGAAAAATAAAAAAATTTCATCAAGAGAATTCAAAAATTATACATGACCTAGACATTGATATTATTCTTTACGAAACTATACCATGCTTAAGAGAAGTGAAAATAATAAATGATCTTGTAGAAGCATATAAAAAAGAAGTATGGATATCAATGACATGCAACAATGATTTAAATTTAAGAGATAGTTCTTCCTTAGAGGAAGCATGTAAGATATTATCAAAATCTAATCATATAACAACTATCGGTTTAAATTGTTTTAATCCAAATCTTACTAAAAAAGCAATTAAAAAACTACGAAAATATTCCAATAAAAAAATTTTAGTCTATCCAAATTCAGGTGAAAATTTTAATAGTAAGTTAAAAACTTGGTTCGGGGAGAAAAAAATTAATAATGAGGAATTTTCAAGTTGGATTGATGAAAGTCCAGACATAGTTGGAGGATGTTGTAGAATAGGAAAAAATGAAATAAAAAAAATGAAATCATTTATCGAAAATGGAGATAAAAAAAGCATATAAAAAAGCATTTAAATATCTTGAATCTGATCCAGTTATGAAATATTTGATTTCAAAATTGGGTAGAGAAATAAATATTGAGGACAGGTATAACAAAAATTATGCAAAAGCTATAGCCGAATTAATTATTGAACAACAAATTAGTTTTAAAGTAGCTATTTCTATTAAAAAAAAATTTAATCATTTGATTTCAGGAATGACAAATAATGAAATATTAGAAATTAATGATAGTAAATTAAAAGGTATAGGGATATCGAGAATGAAAGTAAAATATATAAAAAATGTTTACCAATACTTTCTTGACAATAATATAAACTTTGATAGTTTAGATAATGATAAAATAATTAATGAATTAACTACTATAAAAGGTGTAGGGAGTTGGACAGCAGAGATGTTTCTAATATTTATTTTATTTAGAGAGAATATTTTTTCAAAAAAAGATATTGCTCTATTAAATAGCATCAAACTCAATTATAATATAGAAATCTTAAATGATAAAATATTAAATAATCTGATTAAATCTTGGGCTCCATACAATACATACGCTTCTCTTATATTATGGAAATCCATTGAAGAAAAAATATTTTTTAAAAAAAATTAGTTTTCAGGAATTCTAATGTCTTCTACCAACTGAACTACTTTTTGTGGAGGAGGCGAGGTTAAATATGAAACTACAATTGAAATTAAAAAATTACATAACATAGCAATAGATCCAAATCCTTCTGGTGAAATACCAAACCACCATTCTGAAGAAGGAGGTAGAGGCCCTAACCATCCTAATTTAAATTTAGCCATGTAGTAGAGCATTAGAGAAATTCCAACAATCATACCAGATATAGCTCCTTCTTTATTAATTCTTTTGGAGAAAATACCCAGAATTATAGCAGGAAAAAAGGAAGCAGCAGCCAGACCAAATGCTAGAGCAACTACCGCAGCAACAAAACCTGGAGGATTTATTCCAAAATATCCAGCAACTATAACTGCAAAAAAAGAAGAAATTCTTGCTATTAGTAATTCTCTTTTTTGAGATATATTAGGCATAAAAATCTTTTTAACTAAGTCGTTTGAAACTGAAGTAGAAATAACTAATAATAACCCTGCTGCAGTAGAGAGAGCTGCTGCCAATCCACCTGCGGCTACTAACGCAATAACCCAAGCAGGTAAATTAGCAATTTCAGGATTAGCTAAAACCATAATATCATTATCAATTATTAATTCATTATTTTCATAATTATTATAGTTAATTATTCCATCATTATTTTTATCATCATAAGTAATTAATCCAGTATTCTCCCAATTTTTGAACCAATCTGGCATCATAGAATACTCTTTCTCACTAACTGTTTCAATAAGATTTAATTTTGAAAAGACAGAGACAGCAGGAGCAGTTGTATATAATATTGTAATGAAAAGAAGAGCTAATCCAACAGACTTTCTAGCATCACTGACCCTCTTCACAGTAAAAAATCTTACAATTACGTGAGGTAGTCCAGCTGTTCCTACCATTAGTGCTAAAGTGATACAGAATATATCAAAAACCGATTTGGATCCAGAAGTATATTCATTGAATCCTAAATCTTTAGAAAGCAGATCTAATTTCTCAAGAAGATAAATACCCGATCCATCATTTATCTGAGATCCCATCCCAATTTGAGGGATAAAATTTCCTGTCATTTGAAGAGAAATAAAAAATGCAGGAACCATAAATGCAAAAATTAGAACACAGTACTGAGCAACCTGAGTATAGGTTATGCCTTTCATTCCTCCTAAAACTGCATAAAATAAAACTATTACCATTCCAACAATTACACCTGACTCAATGGGAATCTCGAGAAATCTAGAGAAAACGATACCTACTCCTCTCATCTGACCAGCAACATATGTAAATGATACCGCAAGAGCACAAAAAACAGCAACCAATCTTGCTCTATTTGAATAATATCTTTCACCAATAAAATCTGGTACGGTAAATTTTCCGAATTTTCTTAGGTATGGTGCAAGTAATAACGCTAACAAAACATACCCACCAGTCCAGCCCATTAAATAGACTGATCCATCATAACCTGCAAAAGCAATTATTCCAGCCATAGAAATAAAAGACGCTGCAGACATCCAATCAGCTGCAGTTGCCATACCATTAGCAAGAGGAGAAACTCCTTTACCCGCAATATAAAATTCTTTAGTAGAACTAGCTTTAGACCAAATAGCTATAGATATGTATATTAAAAAGGTAATACCAACAATAATATAAGTCCAGGTTTGAACATCCATTTTTAATCTTTTTTATTAAATCCATATTTTTTATCAAGCTTATTTATCAAATGAACATAGATAAAAATAAGAATGACAAAAACATACATCGATCCTTGTTGAGCAAACCAAAACCCCAACTTAAATCCTCCTAAATAAAATGTATCTAAAAAATCTTTGAATAAAATTGAGAAACAAAAAGAAACTAGAAACCATACAGATAAAAGAATTCCAACATATTTCAGATTTTCTTTCCAATAATTTGTATTTTGAGTACTCAATTTGGTTTAATTTTAATTAGTAGCAATGAAGATAATTAATTTAATTCTTTTCCTTTTAATAACAGTTCAAATTAATGCCCAAGATTATTTTTTGAAAAATAATGGACCATATAATGATAAAATCATGAGTCCTGAAGAATTTCTTGGTTATGAAATTGGGTTTGAACATACTAGACATGATTTGATAATATCGTATTTAAATTATTTATCAAATAGTTCTGATAATGCTCAGATAATTGAATATGGTAGAACACATGAGGGAAGAAAATTAGTAATGCTTACAGTTTCATCCTCCTCCAACTTAAATAATATAGGTGAAATACAGTTAATGCATTTAAAATACACAAATCCAGAAAACAAAGATAAAATTGATAATAACCTTCCAATCATCATTAATCTTGGATACGGTGTTCATGGAAATGAACCATCAAGCTCTGAGGCTGCAATGCTAACCGCTTACACCATGGTTGCTTCTGAAAGTAACAAAATAAAAAAATTTAGAGATAGGTCCATAATTTTTATTGATCCAACTATAAATCCAGATGGAAGAGATAGACATTCTCAGTGGGCTAATCAATATAAATCTATAAATCTTGTCTCTGATGAGAATGATGCTGAACACAATGAGTCATGGCCAAGAGGTAGAACTAATCACTACTGGTTTGATTTAAATAGAGACTGGTTATTAGGAATAAATCCAGAAAGTGAAAATAAACTAAAATGGTTCCATAGTTGGTATCCAAATGTTGTTACAGATTTCCATGAAATGGGTACTAATAGCACATACTTTTTTGAACCAATGAAACCAAATGCATCTTTAAAGCCGTTAATTCCTGATGAAAATTATAGTGTATTAAGTCCAATATTTGCAAAATATTATTCAAAAGCTTTAGATAGTATTGGTTCGTTTTATTATACAAAAGAATCATTTGATGAAACCTACCCGGGTTATGGTTCATCTTATCCAGATGTTCAAGGGGCTCTAGCTATACTTTTTGAGCAAGGTAGCTCAAGAGGACATCTCCAAGAAACAAATTATGGAACAATATCATTTGGGTTTACCATCAGAAATCAGTACTTATCAAGTATTGCAACTGTTGAGGCTGCTGTAGATAATAAAAACCTATTGAGAGACTATCAAAAAAGATTTTTTAGTTCGTCAGTTACTGAATTTAGTAGTGATAAAACAAAAGCATACGAGTTTGGTGATCTCTACGATATGAATAGGAATAAAGCATTCATTGATAAATTGATTTTACATAATATCAAAGTCTATAGGAATCAAGAAAAATTCATTGTTCCTGTCAAGCAGCAACAATCTAGGATGGTTAAAAATTTCTTCGAAACTTATGATAAGTATGTTGACAGTGTATTTTATGATGCATCCGCATGGAGTGTTTCTAATTTTTATAATATGAAATCTAAAAAACTGAGAAGTTTTATTAGTGAATCTGAAATTACAGATACCGATAATTTAATTAAAAATTTAAAAGTTAATAAATCAGATTACGCATATATTATTGACTGGAATGATTACAACTCTCCTGCTACTCTTAATCACTTACAAAAAAATGAAATAGTAACTTATTCTGCATTTAAACCTTTTAAGATTAAAGTTGATAACGCTAATGAAGGAGTGCAATTTAATTATGGGTCAATACTAGTGCCAGTAAGCAAACAAAAAATTTCAAGCGATAAGCTATATGAAATAATTAAAGAGTTACAGTTAAAATTTAATGTTCCAATTTATAATTCTGAATCTGGATATAGTTTAGAAGGAATTGATCTCGGAAGTAATAATTTTAGAATAAATAAACCAGTTAAAGTTGCCATGTTAATTGGTGACGGAGTTAGCTCATATGAAGCTGGAGAAGTTTGGCATCTTCTAGATACGAGGATAGGTATGCCATTAACAAAGATAAGATTAAATCAATTTTCTAGAATTTCTTTAGATCAGTATACAACTCTAGTAATGGTTTCTGGTTCATACAATCTACTTCGAGATAGTGATATTGAAAAAATTAAGGATTGGGTTGGCAAAGGTAATACTCTAATTACAATAGCTAGAGGTTCAAGTTGGGCAATAAATAAAAAAATAGTAGATGAAACTTTAGTTAAAGGAAAAAAGGATACTGTTTTCTCAAGAAAAAGTTATGTAGATGCTAGAGAAAATATTGGAAGAGAAAGAATTGGAGGTGTTATCTTAAGTGTTGATTTAGACTTAACACATCCACTAGCATTTGGATATAATGATTTATCTATTCCTGTCTATAAGAATAATAATGTATTTATAAATAAAACTTCAGATCATTATTCTTCAGTCGCAATCTATTCTGAGGATGCACATATTGATGGTTATATTTCAAAAAATAATCTGAAAAACTTTATCCCTGGATCAGCATCTTTATTAGTATCAAGAATAAATTCTGGTAGAGTAGTTTTATTTGCTGATAATCCTAATTTTAGAGGTAGTTGGTATGGAACTAACAAGCTATTTTTAAATGCTATTTTTTTAGGAAATAATATTGTAGTACCAACAAATTAAATTTTATATAATATGAAAATTATTCACTTAATACTTTTAATAACATTATCATTTAATGTAAAATCTCAAAATATTCTTAGTCTTAAAGAAAGAGCAAGAGTTATTGAAGAAATTCAAAAAGATAGATTTGATAACCTACTTCCTAAACTTATGGAGGAGACAGGAATTGATATGTGGGTAATAATAACAAGAGAATATAATGAAGATCCAGTCATCAAGACTCTTCTTCCACCTACTTGGCTAAACGCTAGAAGAAGAACAATTTTAGCTTTCCACTATGACAAGAAGAGTAAAGATTTAGAAAAAGTTGCTATAGCTAGGTATTCATTTGGAAAAAATATTCCATCAATCTGGAATAAAGAAGAAGAACCTAATCAAATGAAAGCACTAGCTAAGTTTATAGAAGAAAAAAATCCAGAAAAAATTGGATTAAACTTTTCAGATCATTTTGCATTAGCTGATGGAATAGTTAAAACAGATTACGAACTTTTTCTAGATAATCTTCCAAGCAAATTATCAAAAAGAGTAGTATCTGCAGAGGAGCTCGCAATAAGGTGGATTGAGACAAGAACTGAAAAGGAAATGATTATATATGATCAACTCGTCGAAATTACTCACGGAATTATTAACGAAGCTTTTTCTACTAATGTAATAACTCCTGGAGTTACAACTACTGATGATGTAGTTTGGTGGATGAGAGAAAAAGTGAAAAAACTTGGTCTTAAAACTTGGTTTCATCCAACAATTGATGTCCAAAGGAATGAGAATAGTGATCTTTATGCCTTCGATGGCGAATCAAAATTTGATATAATTCTACCTGGAGATTTAATTCATTGTGATTTTGGGATTACGTATTTGACATTAAATACTGACTGCCAAGAATTAGCCTACGTTCTTAAACCAGATGAAATAGAAGCACCAGACTACCTAGTAAAAGCTTTAGATGAAGGAAATAGAGTACAAGATATTTTTACTGATTTATTTGAGCATAAAAAAACTGGAAATCAAATATTAAAAGAAGCTTTAGAGCAGGGAAGAAATGAAGGTTATAGACCTCAAATTTATACCCATCCTCTTGGTACTTATGGTCATTCAGCTGGAACAACTTTAGGAATGTGGGATTCTCAAGGTGGAGTTCCGTTTACTGGTGATTTTCCTATGAATTACAATACTGTATATGCAATTGAATTAAACACAAAGGTGTTTATCAAAGAATGGAATAAAGATATTAGAGTTATGCTTGAAGAAGCTGGAGTATTTGAGGAAACAGGATTTAGATATGTTAATGGAAGACAGACCGAGCTAATATTGGTAGGTAGTAAAAGAAACCACTTAGGAAATTAGAAAGAGTCTGCTTCTAAGTAAGCGTCAACTAATGCTTTTTCTCCCCTTTCACCTTGTATAGAATTACCATGTTCCATTCCTAGTATACCTTCAAAACCCTTTTCATAAATAAATTTAAATACATTTTTATAATTTATTTCACCAGTTGTTGGTTCCTTTCTTCCAGGGTTATCACCAATTTGAAAGTATGCAATTTCATCCCATGTATCGTCTATATTAGGAATTAAATTTCCTTCCTGAATTTGCTGATGATAGATATCAAATAAAATTTTACAAGATGGTGAGTCCACTGCTTTACATATTTGAAAAGCTTGGGGGCTCTCGGTTAAAAATAACCCAGGGTGATCTCTGAAGTTTAATGGCTCTAGTACCATAACTAACCCATGGGGTTCTAAAATATCACATGCTCTCTTGAGAGTTTCTACAACATTTGAGGTTTGATAAGACATGTCCTTCCTCAAATCTAAATGTCCAGGAACTACTGTCATCCATTTTGCATTTACTCTTTTGGCGACCTCAACAGAATTCTCAATATAATTTAAAAATTCATTTCTATAATCATCATCTCCACTTGAAAGATTAGGCTTATCCCAGTAAATTTTATGAGCAACAAAAACTCCCATTTTCATTCCTCTATTCTCTAATGTTTTAGATATTTTATTTTGAAGATCAACTGATCTTGAGCTCATTCCATTATCCTCAAAAGCTCTAAAACCAAGGTCAGCCATATAATTAATTTGATCTATAGGATCATCGCCAACAGTATTTTTAAACATTCCTAAGTGAGGCGCATAATTTAAATTAAAAGTATTCTTTGAAAAAGAATTGAATGGAAACAGAGACGCAACCGATAAAGAAATAGAAAATTTATTTATAAATGTTCTTCTTAACATATTCAAATAAATTTAGTTTTTCCAGGAACAGGAATATCATAATATCCAGCAGAATCTGGTAAAGTTGGAGCCTTAGAATTCCATGTCAAGTTATCTGGAACTAGGTTCTCTTTAGAATTCATAATTTGATCCCAAGTAATTTTCTTTCCAGTATAAGTTGCCATTCTTCCCATAATTGCTGAAAGAGTACTTTTGGCAGCATTTTCAGTATCTGATATAACCTCTCCATTTCTTATAGATTGAAATAATTTATCGTGCTCAACTTGATACGGATTTGGATCATCAGACCATGATTTTGGATATTTATAAGTAAGCTCATTCTTTAAATTATATATTTCTCCCTTACCTAATACAACTGATCCTTTTGATCCTTGAAATACTTCATCTACCCGACTTTCTGTCCCTTTCTGATGTCTACACTGACTAGAAATAACTGCCCCTCCAGGGTAGTGAAATTCAACAAAATGATGATCAAATATCTGGCCATGTTCCATTCCGTTTCGGACTTCTCTTCCTCCCATACCCTGAGCATGAGAAGGATATTCTCCAATAAACCAATTTGCTACATCAATGTTATGAATATGCTGTTCGAGAATATGATCTCCACATATCCACGTGAAATAATACCAGTTTCTCATCTGATATTCAAGTTCAGTTTGCTCAGGCTTTCGAGTATTTACCCATACTCCCCCATCATTCCAATAAACTTGTCCAGAAACTATTTTTCCAATTTGATCTGATGAAACTTTATCATATAAATTGAGATATTTATTTTGATAGTGCCTCTGCAAACCAACTATTACATTTAACTTATTTTCTTTTGCTTTCTTTGCAGATTCTAAAACTCTCCTTACTCCTGTGGCATCAGTTGCAACAGGTTTTTCCATAAAAACATGTTTCCCATTATTAACTGCATACTCAAAGTGAAGAGGTCTGAAACCAGGAGGAGTTGTAAGAATAACTACATCGCATAAGTCAATTGCCTTCTTGTAAGAATCAAATCCTATAAAAATATTTTTTTCTTTTACTTTTATTTTTATTTTTTTTGAATCTCCGAAGTGATCTTGAATACCTTTAAGACTAGAATCAATTCTATCTCTGAATGCGTCAGCCATAGAAATAAGTTCTACATTATCATCTGCATTTAATGCTTGAACAACTGCTCCTGATCCTCTTCCGCCACAGCCAACAACAGCTAATTTCAGTTTTTTATTTTCATTTACGTTTGCAAAAGACTGAAGTGTAACATTGGTTGCTAAAACACCACTTGTTATCGCTGCTGTCTTTCTAACAAAACTTCTTCTTGATTCTTTTTTCATCTTATTGGTTAATTAGTATAAATTTTAATTTATTAACATTTATTAATTATTCCAAAACATATCTCTGAGAGATTTTGAATCTGTATTTTCTACTCTAACTACCCTAAAGCCAATGTGTGGAGCGTCAGTATTCCACCATTTGCTTTTTGGAATTTGTGGATCTCTTTCTTGAAGTCTGTAGTTAGAATAAAACCTTTTGTTGGATAGTAATTCATCTGGATCATCATTCCATGATCCACCTCTATAAACTTTAGGGTACTTATTTTTATTGAAAATAAAAGGATCAGACCTTAACTTTCTTGATTTAAAAATATTCTCCTCATAAGAGTCAGCTACCCATTCAGATACATTTCCTAACATATCATAAATACCCCATTTATTTGGTTCTTTTTGTCCTACTTTTTGATAATTACCACCTGAATTATCTTTATACCATGCATAATTATCTATATTTTTTTCATTTAGTTCAGATTTGCTAGCGTATTCCCATTCTGCCTCTGTTGGAAGCCTATAATAATTACCAGTCTCAATAGATAGCCATTTACAGAATTTTGAAGCTGCATTATGAGTCATATTAATTGCTGGAAAGCCTTCATAACCCATTCCAAAAGTCATATCTGTATAAGGTGTAGTAGGTTTACTTATACCATCAACTTTAATTTTTTCATTTCCAACAACAAATTCTAATTTATTGTTTTCTTCATGCTCCATAAATAAATTATAAATTTCCCATGTTATCTCATATTTTGAAATCCAGAAAGAAGAGACCTCTGTATCTGAGTTTTTATTTTTATTACCCATCTTAAATTCGCCTCCAGGAATATATATCATGTCAATAGAAAAATTTGAATTAGGAATCTTTTCAGAATAATTTGACTTTTCAGTATTAATAAATAAGAAAAAAGGAATAATTATAGAGCTAAAAAAAGTCATTTAACTATCAATTCAAATTTAAGTCCAGCATTATGATTTAATCTGTCTAGAAGCTTATCACCCATTGAAAAAGACGGAGTCACAACACCATAGTTTTCAGGTAACTTATCAAATGCTAAACATAGAGCGGATTCAGCAAGCATTTTCGAAGTTGAACCGTATCCAGGATCGCTATCCCCTATTACCTTAGCAAAAGCTTTGTTCTTATCATCAATTGTTATGTAAAATCTTAAATTATAGAAACCATTTTTCCTTTTCTCAAGTCCAGGACCCTCTCCAGGCTTTGGCATAAATGAATTTACAATCTTTTTCAAAAAAGAATTAGGGTTTAAACCAACCATGGCTAGAGGAAATACAGCTAAGATTGCTTTCCAAAAACCAGAAATACCTTTACCGGACATCGTAGCTTCTTCATACCTAAAATCTTTACCATATTTAAAGTTTGATAAAGCATTACTCCTTCTTACTATTTTTGTGTTTATCCCTGCCATAATAAATGGATAAATCCAGGAGTTTGATTCCTTATCAAAAATAATCTTTCGTAAATCTTTCTTATCCATACCCTCCATTTTATCTTTTGGGTTGAGTCCGTATGGATTATTTAATACCTTAAATACATTCCTATCAGCATAGGCTTCTTTTAGTAAATAGTTTATACTACCATAAGTTCCCCCGCTAATTCCTCCTCTTATACCTGCAACTCTCATTTTAATAGATTTTGCATAATTTTTATAAACTTTTTTTATTTCATTCTGAATAAAGTAGACACCCATATCTGATGGAATTGAGTCGAAACCACATGAATTTACAATTTTTATTTTTTTGGACTTTGCCTCTTCATGAAAGTTATCAATCAAGGTTCTTATCCAGTGAGCTTCTCCAGTTATATCACAATAATTTGTGTTATTCTCTAGACATACCTTTACTAATTTCGTCCCATACAACGAATATGGTCCAACTGTTGAACAAACAACTTTTGTTTTTTTTACAAATTTTGATAGGCTATCCTTATCAAAACTATCTGCAATGAATATTGGAATATCTTCATCAGCTACTTGAGATCTAACCTTTTCTAACTTATCTAAGTTCCTTCCTGCAATAGCCCAATTAATTTTTGAAGATCCATATTTATTAAATATGTATTCTGTGACTAATTTCCCTGTAAAAGAAGATGCTCCCCATATAATAATATCAAACTGTTTCATTAATTGTAAAATAAAAAAAAACGGTTACACTACATCTAGCATAACCGTTTAATTATTTAGCGCCTTCTCTAGGACTCGAACCTAGGACCAATAGATTAACAGTCTACTGCTCTAACCAACTGAGCTAAGAAGGCATAATTGGACTGCAATATTAATTTTTCGAGGTGAATTGTGCAATAGTTATTAAAAATAAAAATTGACAAAATATTATGCCATTTTGGCTTAATATTGAAAGAAACAAATAATAATATGTCAAATTGTCTTGTTATTTTATAATTTATCTACATGGTATAGTTTTTTCATTAGTATTT
>CENJ01046717.1_pt1 | contig 13130 bp, 14 predicted proteins | sample 356161 | NCBI WGS metagenome assembly CENJ01 (sample SAMEA2619531, study PRJEB7988) | marine metagenome | biome: marine biome (ENVO:00000447); feature: surface water layer (ENVO:00002042); material: "saline water (ENVO:00002010), including plankton (ENVO:xxxxxxxx)" | depth 5 m
AATATAAAAATAAAGAATGAAGATATACTAAAAACTGATTTAAATAAAATATATAAAGACAAGTATAAGATTATTGGGAATATTCCTTATAATATATCTACAAAAATTTTACTGAAATGTATTGAAAATAAGAGAAATATTTTAAATATATATTTCATGATGCAAAAAGAATTTGTTGATCGAATCATCTCAGAATGTAATAGTAAGTCTTATGGCAGATTAACAGTTCTAATGCAGTTATTTTTTAGGTGTGAAAAATTTATTGATATTAGACCTTCTGATTTTTCACCTCAGCCAAAAGTGTATTCTTCTTTTCTTAAGCTTACTCCATTAAATAAAGTTTTACTTGATAAAGAAGAAATTGAAGATTTTTTATTGTTTACAAAAATTATATTTAGTAAAAGAAGAAAAAAAATTAGAAACTGTCTAGATATTAATGATGTAGATAAATATGTTAACATTAATAAAAGAGCTGAAGAGTTGAGTATAGATGATATGATTAAGTTATATAGAGAGATGAGTTATGACAGAAAATTTGTATAAAATAGATATTAAAGTAAAAACTCAATATATAGAGTTTCAATCTCTCCCAAATGAAAATAGATTTGTTTTTTCTTACACAGTAAATATAAAAAATGCTGGAAAAATTCCTGCAAAACTTATAAGCAGACATTGGATAATTACAGATGCTAATGGTAAAACTGAAGAAGTTAAAGGTTTGGGAGTTATAGGTGAGCAACCAAGATTACTAAAAAACGAATATTTTGAATACACAAGCGGAACTATATTAAACACACCAATAGGAACTATGCATGGAAAATACTCAATGGTTGCAGACAATGGTTATGAGTTTGATGCACCTATTCCTTTATTCTCATTGAATGTACCAAAAATTTTAAATTAACATGTCTACATATGCTATTGGTGACATTCAAGGTTGCTACCGAGATTTTAAAAAGCTATTAAAGCAAATGAATTTCAATAAAAAGAAAGATACTTTATGGTTAGCTGGAGATTTAGTAAACAAAGGACCAAATTCACTTGATGTAATAAAGTATATTATGGACTTGGATACAAAAGCGATTTCTGTTTTAGGCAATCATGATTTTTATTTAATTGCATCATATTTTCAAGCTAAGACTTGGCCTAACAAAAATAAAAATTTTGAAGAGATTCTTTCCGACAAAGATAGTAATGAAATAATAAAATGGTTAAGACAGCAAAAATTAGTCTACAAAGACCCCGAACTTGAATACATTTTAGTGCATGCCGGAATTTATCCAAAATGGGATCTAAAAGATACATTTTTAATGGCTTCAAATATTGAAAAATTATTGAAAAGTAAAAACTGCAAAGCATTTGTTGAAACGCTATGGAGTAATATTCCAAATTCATGGCATAAAAAATTAAGCAACAAAGAGAAGCTAATATTTTCTACTAATGCTTTTACGAGAATGCGCTATTTAAAAGAAGACATGTCTCTAGATTTTGAAATAAAAGAAAATCCAGAGGAAAATACATTAAGTACTCTTACTCCATGGTTTGAGTTTGATAACAAAATATACAATAAATATAAAGTAATCATTGGTCATTGGTCTACTTTAGGATTTAGAGAAACAAAAAAAATTGTATCCATTGACACTGGTTGTGTTTGGGGTAACAAACTTACTGGTATTGAAATTTTCAAAAATAAAAAAGTAAAAAAATTTCAAGTGCAGTGTTAAATGTTTTTTATATAAAGTTCTGATACAAAATCATGTGTATTATTTTGATCTTTGCTAAAATTCTCTGAGCGAATTTTTTTCCATTTAGAAATATCAATTTCCGGAAAATATTTATCTCCCTCTATATTAGCGTCTATTGTAGTTAAATATAATTTATTTACTTTATCAATTGTTTGAGAGTATATATCTTGACCTCCTATAATAAATACTTCGTCTTCATCTTTGGTAAAATTTAAAACTTCTTCAAAATTATCAAAAATAAATACATCTGAGTCTATAAGATTTCTAGATAAGACAATATTTTTTCTTTCAGGAAGCGGTCTGCCGATAGAATCATAGGTTAACCTTCCCATTACAATAGTTTTTCCAATTGTGATTTTTTTAAAGTTTTTTAGATCATTTGATAAATGCCAAGGCATTTTATTGTCCTTTCCTATAACCCTATTTTTTGACATAGCGACTATTATAGATAAGTTCATATTGCTATTTTTCCACTTATATGAGGATGCGCTTTATAATTAATAATTTCAAAATCTTCATAATTAAATGAGAAAATATCTTTAACCTCTTTATTTATTTTTAAAATAGGAAGTTTATATGGATCTCGACTAATTTGTATTTTTGCTTGTTCAATATGGTTATTATATAAATGCACATCACCAATTGTATATATAAGTTCTCCGACTTTAAAATCTAAAACATGCGCAATCATATGAATCAATAATGAATAAGAAGCAATATTGAAAGGAACTCCAAGGAAAGCATCTGCACTTCTTTGATATAGCTGACATGAAAGCTTATTATTTGCCACATAAAATTGGAATAAACAATGACATGGTGGTAAAGCCATATCATCTAATTCTCCAACATTCCAAGCCGATATAATATGTCTTCTTGAATCTGGATTTTTTTCCAAATTTTTCATTAAATTATTTAATTGATCTATATGTATACCTTTACTTGTTCCCCAGCTTCTCCACTGAACTCCATAAATTTTTCCTAAATTTCCATTTTCGTCAGCCCATTCATCCCAAATTGTCACACCATTACTATTTAAATAATTTATGTTACTATCACCATTGATAAACCATAGAAGCTCATATATTACTGATTTTAAATGAATTTTTTTCGTTGTTACTAGAGGAAAACCTTTTGATAAGTCAAATCGTGTTTGGTACCCAAAAGCTGATAGGGTTCCTACACCAGTCCTATCATTTTTTTCAACACCTTCATTTATAATGTGATTAAGTAGATCCAGATATTGCTTCATAAATATTAGTCACCATTTCTTATTCTTAAAATATACAAACCTAAAAAAAACATTGGTATACAGAGAATTTGTCCCATTGTAACCCAACTAAACATAAGATATCCAATATGGGAATCTGGTAATCTTAAAAATTCTACTAGAAATCTAAATAAAGAATATAATATTAAAAAATAAGCTGTTGCAGTTGCAGTTTTTGCATTTTTTGAAACTATAAAATTTAAAACTATAAACAAGACCACACCTTCCAAAAAAGCTTCATATAATTGCGACGGATGTCTATACAAATCATCAATTTTTAAAAATACTACCCCCCAAGGAAGATCTGTTGGTTTACCGATTAGTTCCCCATTAATAAAATTTCCAATTCTGCCAGTAAATAATCCAATAGGTACCAATTTGACTATAAAATCAGATATTATAAAAAAAGAAATCTTATTTTTTTTGCAAAAATAAACAATGCTAATAATTACACCAAGAAATCCACCGTGAAAGCTCATGCCGCCATCCCATAAAAAAAATATAGTTAATGGGTTTTCTATTGTTGAAGATAAATTATAAAAAAACGAATAGCCAATTCTTCCTCCAATCAAAATGCCCAAAAAACAAAGAAATAACAAATCAGAAAATTTATTATTATCAATTTTAATAATATTTTTTTTTATATATAGATTTCCTAGTAGCCAAGCTGCTAAAAAAGCAATTAGGTACATAAATCCATACCAGTAAATATGGAAACTACCAAAAGAAATAATGATCGGATTTAAATTATGTATCATTACTAATAATTTTATTATAAATGTATATAATAGCAGAGGTATGAAAATAAATCGTCTCTCAAAAGAAACAAGCCCTTATTTACTTCAGCATGCAAAAAATCCTGTTGATTGGTATCCTTGGGGAAAAGAGGCTTTAAATAAAGCAAAAATAGAGAAAAAACCTATTTTGTTATCTATTGGATATTCTGCATGCCATTGGTGTCATGTGATGGCTCATGAATCATTTGAGGATGATAAAACTGCAGAGATTATGAATAAATATTTTATAAACATAAAAGTGGATAGAGAGGAACGACCAGATTTGGATAAAATTTATCAAACTTCACAAATTCTTCTAAACCAAAGATCTGGAGGCTGGCCTCTAACAATGTTCTTATCTCATGATAATCAAGCACCGTTTTTTGGAGGTACTTATTTCCCAAATACAAATAAATATAATTTACCAAGCTTTAAAGAATTATTAATGAAAATTTATGATTACTATAATAATAATTATGATGAAATTTTAAATCATAACAAGTCAATTATTCGAGCTTTAGATCAAATAGATAGAAATAATACAAACGAAGAAGATATTGATAGAAAAATACAAGAGAAATACATGAAAAATGCAAGAAGTGCTTTTGACATAACCATGGGCGGTTTTGGTTCTGCTCCAAAATTCCCTCAACCAAGCGTTATAATGTATATATTGAATTCGCACCAATATAACAATAAAAAAGATGATCAAGATGATTTAAATATGGCGCTTTATAGTCTCATTTCAATGCAAGAAGGTGGAATCAATGATCAACTCGGTGGTGGATTTTTCAGATATTCAGTTGATGACGTTTGGATGATCCCTCACTTTGAAAAAATGTTATATGATAATTCTTGCTTGTTAGAATGTTATTCTAAAGCCTACTTCATTACTAAAGACCAAAGTTTCTTCAAAACAGCAAAGAGAATAGCTGACTGGATCATCAATGAAATGCAATCGAGCGAAGGAGGTTTTTTTTCAAGTATAGATGCTGATTCTGATGATGGCGAAGGACAGTATTATGTTTGGGATAAATTAGAAGTAGAGAAAAATCTTAGCAAAAATCAATTTGACGTGTTTTCAGATCACTTCGGCTTGAGTAAAAAAAGTAATTTTGAAAATAAATATCATTTATATATTTCTTATAATACAAAAGTAGAATTTAAATCAAGAATAAAAAATGTCGACTATAAACTATTAGATGAAAGCATAAACATACTTCTTGATATCAGAAATAAAAGAAAAAAACCTTTCACAGATGAAAAAATACTGACATCTTGGAACTCGTTAACTGCAAATTCTTTAATTGAATACTATAAAATCTCAAGAAATACTCTTTATTTAGAAAGCGCTGAAAAATCTATACTTTTTTTAATTAGTAATATGCTAGATAAAACTAAGTTAAACGCGACATATAAAAATGGAAAGTCTCACATAGATGCATATCTAGACGATTATGTTTTTTTAATAAATGCTATCTTAAATTTCTTATCTATAAAATGGAATGATAAATTATTTGAAAAAGTAATTGTTCTGGCAGATGTGTTAATTGAAAAGTTTTTAGATTTCTCTGATGGGGGATTTTACTTTACCTCCAAAGAGCACGAGATCCTCATACAAAAACCAAAACCGACTGCTGATGAAGCCTTTCCATCTGGAAATAGTTTGGCATCAAAAATATTTATAAAATTAGGTTTTCTCATGAATAATACAAAATATATTGATGCTGCAGAATCTGTTTTCTCCTATGCATCGAAACAATTAAATGACTCTCCTAATTCTCATAGTTCTCTTCTTGATAATTATCTCTTAATGAAAAAGCCAATTGTTACCATTATTTTGAAAACAAATGTAAAATCAAATAATATTTACACATGGATTGACAAGTTGATTGCTCTTAACAAACCTTATATTAGTTACTTTTATATAAGTAACAATAATACAGGATATAAAAGTATTGATGACAAGAAAGCTCTGGGAGATGTGACAGCATATATATGTAAAGGCTTTACATGTGAAAAACCAATTAATGATATAAATGAATTTTCAAATAGGGTCAATCTATTATGAGAATAATAAATTTTTTTAAAAAGCTACTTAAGTTTGTTGTTCATATAACAAATACAAAAGCAATAATTGCTGAAATCGGGGATTTTGATATATGTGCTAACGATAAACAATCTGAAAAAATAAGACTGTGGTTTAAAAAGATACTAGATATTATTGAAGTAAAAACAATTATAAAAGGTGATATAAAACAAGGGAATTACTTAATTATTTCCAATCATTCCTCATGGCTGGATATCATAATTTTAGGAAGCACGTTTAAAACCACCTTTTTATCAAAAATTGAGGTAAGTAAATGGCCAGTCATTGGCAAAATCACCACTGCTGTTGATATGCTTTTTATAAATAGAGGTGAAAAAAATGCAGCCTCATTAGCGGTATCTGGTATATCTGAATTCCTATCTCGCAACAGAAATGTAGCAATATTTCCAGAGGGAACTTCTTCTGGAGGAAAAAAACTATTAAGTTTTAAACCCAGGCTATTTGCTAGCTGCATAGACTCTAGCTGTCCAGTTCAATGTGTAGTAATAAAATATCCATATAAAAATAAAAATATCCATCCTAGTGTCCCTTTTGTAAGAGGGAATTCTTTATTTTTAAATATTCTTAAAGTTCTATTTCACAAAGATATCACCGCTGAAATTACTATTACAAAACTGATTGAAACAAAAGGTAAAGATAGAAAATCAATTTCAAATGAATGTTACCAAACTGTAAAAAATATTTTAGAATCAAATGTTAATTAACATATTAGAAACAGCATTTAATCTAATTATATCCCTTAATAAAGATTTATTTGAGATTATAGCATTATCACTAAAAGTAACTCTGTCAGCATTAATAATTGCTGTATCGATAAGTATTCCATTTGGAGCTTTTTTAGTATTCTATAAAAATAAATTTCAGTCTTTCATAATGCTTATTTCCAATACTTTAATGGGTATGCCTCCGGTTGTTCTAGGCTTGATAATATATACTCTTGTTTCGAAGCAGGGTATTTTCGGTTTTCTTGATATACTTTATACTCCGACGGCGATGGTACTTGCACAAACACTATTAATTATACCAATTGTTATCTCGCTTACTTACGAGGAAATTTACAAAAAAAATAAAGAGTTAAATTTATTACTAAACTCTTTAAATTTAAATAAGTTCAAAAAACTTAAAACATTAATTTATGAATCAAGATACGCTCTCATTACAGTTGCTCTAACTGGATTTGGAAGAGCTAGTGCCGAAGTTGGCGCTGTTATGATAGTTGGTGGAAATATTAACCATTTCACAAGAGTAATGACAACAGCTATAGCGTTTGAAACAAGTAAAGGTAGTATAGAACTTGCTGTAGCACTTGGGCTGATTCTATTACTAATATCCTTTATTATAACTATACTAATTAAATCACTTAGGAAAATAAGCTGAATGAGAATTCTTCCCTTAATAGTTAAGAATTTAAACTATGAAATAAATAATAATTTTATTCTCAAAGATATAAATATAAATACAACAGAAAAAAAAATAACTATTATTGCTGGCAATAATGGATCAGGAAAGAGTACTTTGCTCAAAGCACTTCACGGACTCATAAAAATGCCAGAAAGTACAATAAAATGGGGGGAGTTTACAACTTCTGAAATAAAGAAAAATCAATCGATGGTATTCCAAACACCAATACTTTTAAATAGAACAATATATGAAAATTTACTTTATGTAATTAAACAAAAAAATATAAAAGATAAATATTATGTTGATAAAATTATTAAAAAACTAAATTTAGAAAGTATTATGAATATTAATACAAAATATATATCTGGTGGTGAGAGACAAAAAGTCGCTATTGCTATGTCTATTATAGGAGACCCAAAAATTATTTTTTTGGATGAACCAACATCTCAACTTGACCCTGTTTATAAAAATGAAATCGAAAATATAATAAATAATCTTGCTTCATCTACAACAAAAATATTTATGACTTCCCATGATATTTCACAAATTAAAAGAATAGGTAAGGAAATTATATTTCTGGATAAGGGAAAAATTTTATATCAAAATTCTACTGAAAAATTCTTTATACAAAAACATTGTGATTTGATTGAAAATTATATCAACTTTGGCTAATTTTGAAAAATACTCAAATTGTTATTAGCATGTTTTATTATTTTTTCTTTTAAAAAAGTAGATTTTTGTATATTTTTCATACCAAATTTTATAATTTGCATAATAGCATTGTTCTCCAAAGAGTAGACTTTCTCTATAATTTTAAGCTGTTGCCTAGCCTTTTTATTGACAATTTTCTGTTTACGAGCATATCCTGAGAAAAAATTTTTATCTCCAAATATTTGATGGCTTCCTTTGATAGCTTTATCAATCTCAATAACATCAGAGATACCTAAATTTAAACCCATTCCAGCTAAAGGATGAACAGAATGTGCAGAATCTCCAACAAATACAGTATTTCCGCTTATATAAGATTCTGAGTCAAATCCGACTAGATCAAAGGAAAGAATTTTTGAGTTTAACTCAATTTTTCCAAAAGAGTTATTGGTAATTTTTTCTAAAAAGCCGCAAATATTATCCTCACTAAATTCTTCAGAATTAAATTTATTTTTTATACTTACAACCATTGATGATTCATTTAATGTTAGAGGAAGAAACGCAACTGGACCACTTTGTAAAAATATTTGTGTAGCTGTTTTCTTATTTGATTTTTCATGTTTTATATTAAAAACTTTTGCCTTTGAATCATAATAATCATATTGATTATTAAGCCCTAAATGTTTCTTTATACCTGATTTTGAACCATCACAGCTGAACAAATACTTAGATTTGATAGTATTTTTATTTGTTGTGGTGATTTCAAGGTTATTTAAGTGATTACTTATTTCATCAACCGAACAATTATCGTACAGTTTAATATTTTTATCATGTTCAATTTTCTCAATTAAAGCTTTCATAATATTATTACTTTCACCTATATAACCAATATTTTTTTGAGAATCTATTCTTTTAAAACTAAGTGCATCATCAGTGATATAATTTCTATAGTGAAGACTCATTTCATCTAGTTGATTAATGTTTGAAATATTCTCCCATATAGAGATACTCTCAAAAAAAGATTTTGTTTTTTCTGAAAGTGCATAAACTCTTCTATTGTTCAAATTATTTGATAAGTTTTTTTCTATAATTATAGTTTTCTTATTATTTTTACTTAAAATAATTGCTAAAGACATTCCTATTATTCCAGATCCAACTATTATTGCATCGGTTTTCATAATTACTCTTTTAAGGTTGAGATTAATGATTGTGAAAAATTTACACCCAATAGATATCTAATAATATTTACTCTTAATTTTTTATTTGTATCCAAAATTAAAAAAGATAAACCAATAAAATTATTTTTAAGTAAACCGCCCCCGTGAATAAAAGAGGCAAGAGTATCTGTGAATTTGACAAGTCTTTCAACTTCATTGACTCTTTTATAGTGATATTCTTTAAATATTTTCGACAAACTACCATTATTAATAATTTTTTTTCTAATCATGCTTGCAAGATATGCACAATCCCTTAATGATAAATTAAAGCTTTGAGCGGCAATAGGATGAAGCGTATGTGCTGCATCACCCAATAAGCATATGTTATCTTTTGTGAAAGATTTATGATATTTCATTTTAAGAGAATAGACATTTATACTTTTTACTGCTTCAATTTCTCCACATTTTTCACCTAAAAGTTTTTGAAAGTAATTAGCTACTTCTTTATTATCTAAATTACAAATAAATTCTGATTCATCTTCATTTGTTGAATAAATTAAGGTCCAATTACCTTCTTTTCTTGGTATAACTCCTAAAATTCCTAAATTTGTAAACCTTTCAAATGCTGTTTCACAATTATATTTATCTGATACTACCTCGCAAGTTAAAGCCTTTTGTTGATAAATTTTTTGTATTTTTTCAGTAAATATTGAATCAACTAAATTGTCTGTTGCTCCTGTAGCAAATATAACTGAACTTGTTGTAATTTCTTTCATAACAGATTTATGCTTAAAGGAAATTTTCACTTCTTCGCCAGGTTCTACAACAGTTACTTCTGATCCGTATAATATTTCAATATTAGATTCATTTTTGATATTTTCATGAAAAATCTTAAGGAGTTCTCGGATGGGTATTTGATATCCAAGCGATTCTAGATTCTCGTCTTGCGATTTTACTAATGTTGAACCAAATATATTTTTTTTTGATATATGGATATTTTTGATTTTTGTGCAATGTTGACTTATCTGGTTCCAGAGATTGATGCTCTCTAAGATTAATTTACTTGTGTTAGACAATACTATATGTTTATCAATATTAATATTTTTATAGAAACTTTTTGGATTATTATCTATTAATTGAATATTAGTATCTGATTCTTTTAATAAGTTACAAAACGCTAGTCCTGTTAAACCTGCTCCAATTATAGTGATATTATGATTTTTTTTTTGCATTTTATTAACTACACAGAGCCTCAATTTCATTTCGCTCCTTAGCAAGATCTTTCGTAATTACTTCATTACCATCTTTTGTTATCAAAACATCGTCTTCGATTCTGACCCCAATTCCTCTCCATTTTTTGGGAATACTTTCATTGGATTCATTTATATATATTCCTGGCTCAACAGTAATCACCATTCCTGGTTCAAATAGAATATTTTCATATTCTCCTACGTCGTGCACATCTAGACCTAACCAATGTCCAGTTCTATGCATAAAAAATTCTTTATATGATTCTTTTTTAATTACGTTTTCAAAGTTATCTTTCAATAAATCTAACTCAATTAAACCTTTTGATATTTCATTAACTGTTGTCTGATGAACATCATTCCAAGTAATCCCAGGTCGAATAAATTCAATCGTTTTCTCTTGCGCCTTTAGAACAATATCATAAATCAAAGATTGCTCTTTTGTGAATTTTCCATTTACTGGAAAAGTTCTTGTAATGTCAGATGCGTAGCCATTATTTTCTGCAGCCGCATCAATCAAAACTAAATCTTTATCTTTTAACAAGCTATCATTTTTTATATAGTGAAGAGTACAAGCATTATTTCCTCCTCCAACTATCGACATATACGCAAAATGCATATTATTTTTATTAAAAACGTATTTAATTTCAGCATCTAGTTCATATTCGTAAATACCTGGCTTGGATTTTTTCATAGCTTCCTTATGTGCTTGAATAGAAACTTTTGCAGCGCCTTTAATCATATTAATTTCATAGTCGGATTTAATTAGTCTAAGCTTTTGAGTAATAGAATTTAAAGGAATAATGGCTTTTTGGCAATTTTCTGAGGATTTTTTTAATTTTTGGAGAATGATATGATCTAATTTAATATTCAAACCTTGTTCTATATAAATAGTTTCTTTTTTTCTTATGTAATCTATAATTTTATCCTCATAATTACTCATATTATGAATTTCTGAAAAACCATATTTTTCTTTTATCTCAGAATTATCTAATCTTTTGCCTTCCCACACTTTTTCATGATCTGATGTATTATCCCTGAATAGAATTGAGATAACTTCATCATTTTCTACAAAAACTATATTGATAAGGTTAGGCTCACTTAGTCCTGTCAAATATAAGAAGTCACTATGCTGCCGATAAGGATTTTCGACATCTTTTGTTCTAAAGTTTTTACTTGCAGATGATAATATAGCTATAGAATTTCTCTGCATCTCATTCGCTAATGCTATTCTCCTTCTTTTTAATTCTTTTAAATCCATATTTGAAGCCCAAAAAATTAATATTTATTTATTTTGTATTTATCTATTGACCTATAATGCTGGCAATAATAGTATGACATTATATATGAATAATGATCACATAATATCTACACTAAATAAAGAGTTAGACGATCTCGAGGTCAAAATAGAGGAATTGTCTAATAAATATTTAGATCTTAAAAAAGAAAATCAACTATTAAAAGAAAGACAAGAACAGGAAGTAGCTGAAAAATTTAAAATTAAAGAAAAAAACCAAAAAGTACAAAATAAAGTTGAAGGTATAATAAACAGATTAAGATCTTTGGAGTATACCCAACAATGAACGATCAAAATAAAAAAATTCCTGTAACAGTTAAAATTCTTAATCAGAATTATGATATTTTTTGCCAAGAGAATGAAAAAGATGATCTATATAAATCTGCTGAGTTACTTAATGATAAGATGATGAAAACAAAATCGGAAGGAAAGACTATTGGCCTGGACAGAATAGCTGTAATTTCAGCTTTAAATTTTGCAAATGATTCTCTGAACCATAAAGATATTACTAATACATTGAATTTCTCAATAAGAGAAAGAATTTTAGAACTCCATCAAAAAATAAACGCCGTTCTAGAAAACTAAAAAAGATATTTTAAACTGGTTTATTCTATTTTTATTTGATATATTTTAAAAATAACTGATGTACGCGATATAGTAGTTATATCTTTGTTCCTAATTTTAAAATAGGGATTAAGTAAATTATTACAGGTGAGCAAACCTATAATATTTTAGGTAGCCTAATGTATAAAACTTAAACCCACCTGAACTTATCGGTTCAAGGAAAATATACAATAACGGTACATCGGTTTTACCTTCAATAAGAATATAATTTTTTTCTAAACATTTAATCTAAAAAAAATAATATGCTCAAAAAGAGTTTTAAAAAAAATTTATTGTCATGTAAATAAAAAAAATGTAAAAAAAACGGAAAAAAAAGTAAAAAAACATTAAAAAGTTAAAAAAACATAAAAAAAGCATAAAAAAGCTAAAAAAATATTAAAAAAGTAAAAAAAAAGTAAAAAAAAAGTAAAAAAAAAGAAAAAAAGTGTTAATAAAAAAAATTTTATGTGAATTAACTAAAAAAAAGCAAAAAAACATCAAAAAAAACTTATTTTTTTTTATTTTGTTAATAAAATTACAAAAAACATCAAAAAAACATCAAAAAAACATCAAAAAAACTTATTTTTTTATTTTTGTTAATAAAAAAATTAAAAAAACATGTAAATAAACAAAAAAAAACATATCAATATTTTTTTATGAAAAAAAAGATTGTATTTAACTTTAATATCATTAAACTTTTATCTGATAACAAACTTTAAGTGTTTTGGAGGATTCAAATGGCCATTAAACGTAAGAAGAAAAAAGTAGTAAGAAAAAAAGCTGCTAAAAAGAAAGTAGTACGTAAGGCAGCTAAGAAGAAAGTTACAAAACGTAAAGCAGCTAAAAAGAAAGTTGCTAAAAAGAAAGTTAAAAAGAAAG
>CENJ01032942.1_pt1 | contig 13129 bp, 15 predicted proteins | sample 356161 | NCBI WGS metagenome assembly CENJ01 (sample SAMEA2619531, study PRJEB7988) | marine metagenome | biome: marine biome (ENVO:00000447); feature: surface water layer (ENVO:00002042); material: "saline water (ENVO:00002010), including plankton (ENVO:xxxxxxxx)" | depth 5 m
AATTGTTTTCTCAATATAATATTTAGGGAAAAGGATAATGAGGAAAACTCAATAAAATTTTATCAATCAGTATGCGAAAAGTTAAATGCTCAGATATGCGCTTTTATAAGAAAAGATAAAATATTTTCTATAGAAGATGGTGATATTTTAGAGGATGGAGATGAACTACTTTTTATATGCAAAGAAGAGAATATTAAAGATGTTGCCAAAGTTTTCAAAAAAAATAAAGATAATAAGCGAATAATGATTGCTGGAGGAGGAAATGTTGGAAAGCATTTATCAGACAGTATGAGCGACAATTTTCAAGTTAAAGTTATAGAAGCAGATGAATCAAGATCAGACTATTTATCGGAAATTTTAGATGATGTAACAATTATAAATGCTGACTCATCAAATGAGGACATTCTATTAGAAGAAAATATTGAACACATGGATGTATTTTGTGCATTAACTAACGATGACGAAGCAAACATACTATCTGCCATGCTTGCCAAAAAGTTAGGAGCAAAAACTGTTATATCGATAATAAATAAGACTAGTTATTCAGACTTGGTTGAAAAACAAGAGATAGACATAACAATATCGCCAGAAGATTTAACAATGGGAGCTCTGCTAACACATGTCAGAAAAGGTAGTATTTTGAAAGCTCACTCATTAATGCATGGGTCATTAGAATTATTAGAAATTGAAGTTAGAGATAATACAAGTTCGAAAATTATTGGTAAAAATATTGGACAAATAAATCTTTCAGAAAATATAATTTTATGTTGTATCATTCGTAATAATGAATTTATTTTTAATACTTCAAATGTAATCTTTGAGCAAAGCGACCGTTTAGTCTGCCTAGTTAATAAAAAAGATATTAAACAAATAGAAGAGCTATTTGAGTAAAAAAAATGCAAATCAAATCTGTAATTAGAATCCTTGGCTTACTTTTAATGCTTTTTAGTTTAGCAATAATACCTCCTATTCTAGTAAGCATAATTTATCAAGATGGCGAAACATGGTCTTTTTTCTATGCATTGATTTTAATTTTTGTTTCTGGGCTATTACTATGGCTACCTGCTATGCAAGCTAAAACTGATCTGAAGTTACGAGACGGTTTTATAATTGTCGTATTATTCTGGTTTGTATTGAGCACTTTTGCATCTTTACCAATGTTGCTAAGTGACTCTCTAAATATATCAATTACAAATGCTATGTTTGAATCTGTATCAGGATTAACCACAACAGGAGCTACTATAATTACTAACATTGATAGTCTGCCAGAATCTATACTGTTTTATAGACAATATTTACAGTGGCTAGGTGGCCTTGGAATTATTGTTTTAGCTGTCGCAGTATTGCCAATGCTCGGCGTAGGTGGGATGCAATTGTATAAAGCGGAAGTTGCAGGTCCTATAAAAAATAAAATAACACCTAGAATAACTGAAACTGCTAAGTGGTTATGGGTAGTTTACTTAATAATGACTTTTCTTTGCGGCTTAAGTTACTACTTTGCTGGAATGAATTTATTTGATTCTATCTGTCATAGTTTTTCAACTATAGCTATTGGAGGATTTTCTACACATAACGAAAGCTTTGGATATTACGACAGTCATTTGATTGAATTAGTTGCAATTATTTTTATGATTGCAGCATGCTTAAATTTCAGTCTTCATTATTTAGCTTTTAAAAGTAAATCAATGTTGCCGTATAAAAAAGATAATGAAGCGTATTTTTTTATATTTTTAACATTATTTATATCTTTTTTAGCGGTATTATATATATACGGATTATCCTCAGAAATGAATATTAAAGAAATAATAAATAATACTTTTTATGCAGTTTCAATCTCAACAACAACAGGTTTTACAAATTCAAATTACTATCAATATGTTGGTTTCCTTCCTGTTCTTTTAATTCTTTTTAGCTTTATAGGGGGATGTGCTGGCTCAACCGCTGGGGGAATGAAAGTGATCAGAGTTATGCTTCTTTTGAAACAAGGTTATAGAGAATTGGTAAGACTAGTTCATCCAAATTCAAAGATAAAGGTTAAAGTAGGTAATAATGTAATAAACGAAAGAACCTTAGAAACAATATGGGGATTTTTTGCAATATATGTAATAGTATTTCTATCAGTACTGCTTTTATTAATGTTATCAGGCTTAGATTTTCTGACGTCATTTTCCGCGGTAGCAGCAACTATTAATAATCTTGGCCCTGGACAAGGCGATGTTTTATATAACTATGCAAATATTTCAGATTTAAATAAGTGGATATTATCTTTTAGTATGATTGTAGGAAGACTGGAAATATTTACATTGCTAGTAATTTTTATACCAGATTTTTGGAAAAAATAATTTAAGAATTATATATATTCTCTAATACACCAGATCTATTTCTGAATCTCTCATATGACCAGAGATATTGGGGTATATTGATATTTACTAAATGTTCAATTTTTTTGTTTAGAAAATCAGCTGAGGATTTCTCGTCAAGATCATAAAACATTTCTTCAATAAAGCCCAAATGTAGATTAAAACCTGCGCTATTTGGAAGCCGTTCTGAAAATATATAGATTATAGGAACCCTATTTTTTTTCCCTAGCTTATATATTAATGACGAGGTATTAGCTGGAACATCAAAAAAATTAGACATTACTCCTTGATTAATTTTTGGGGTATGGTCTGGCAGAACACCTATTCCATAATTATTTTTTAAAGCTTTTAATAATTTTTTTACTCCTGTATTATCTGTCTCTACAAGAGTCGCACCTTTTGACATTCTTCCTTTGAGAACAAAGTCGTTAAGAACTTTGTTTCTTAAAGGCTTAAACATGTTAAATGTTTTAATTTTACTTGCTACAAACAATCCACTTAACTCCCAAGAGCCGTGGTGCGGGGTCATAAATATAACACCCTTATTTTGGTCAAGACAATCTTTTATAATATTTTCGTTATAAATTTTTTTAATTAATATGTTTATATTTTTTTTTGAAACCTTGTATAAATGAGGAGATTCAAGTAATGATTTCATATATTCTTTCAAACTTTCTTTTGCAGTTTTTTTTATCCAATATTCTGTCTTGTCTGGAAAACATATTTTCAAATTCTTATATGCAACCCGATATTTTTTACTTCTTTCTGAAAATATAAATATTGATAAAAAATCAGCCAAACCATGTGCTACACGCAAACTACATAAGCTTAACAGAAAAAGACATAATTTTTGAAATGTGCTAATTATCATTATTTTAGTGTATATTGTTAATAATTTTAATTATACTCAACTTTTAGTAAATTTTTTGTAAAATAATGGATAATAGAAAAGCAACAATAAAACGTAAGACAAATGAAACAAACATTGAGTTAAGCCTTAATATTGATGGTACTGGAATATGTGAAGTTGATACTGGAATGCCATTTTTTGAACATATGATTGAGCAAATTTGCAGGCACGGGCAAATTGATCTTATGATTAAAGCAAAAGGTGACCTGGAGGTCGATGCTCATCATACAGTTGAGGATATTGGAATTTGCTTTGGCCAAGCGCTTGAGAAAGCAATTGGCGGCAAAGAAGGTATTAATAGGTATGGTCATGCTTATGTGCCTTTAGACGAAGCTTTATCAAGAGTTGTAATAGATTTTTCTGGAAGGCCAGGAGTTGAATACTCTGCTTCATATCCAAGACAATATATCAATGACTTTGATGTGGATTTAATTCATGAGTTTTTCCAAGGCTTTTGCAACCATGCAATGGTTACTCTTCATATAGACAATCTTAAAGGAGAAAATGGTCACCACATTGCTGAAACAATCTTCAAGGCTTTCGGTAGAGCTTTTAGATATGCTAAAGGGGTAGATTTTTTAAATAATGGAAGTAAGCCACCTTCTACAAAAGGTGTTCTCTAAATTTATAGGCAAAAAAAATTGAATAATATTGCTATCATAGATTATGGAATGAGCAATTTAAGTTCTGTTATAAGAGCCACTAGATATGTCGCGCCCAATGACTCTGTAATTGTAACTTCAAAGCCCGAAGAAATTAATAATGCCGATAAAATAATTTTCCCCGGGCAAGGTGCTGCTAAAAAATGCATGGAATCTATTGCTAAACAAAATCTGAGTAAAATTATTAAAAAAAACTCTCAAGAAAAACCATTCTTAGGAATTTGTATGGGAATGCAAGTTTTAATGGATTTTAGCGAAGAAAATAACGGCACTAATTGTCTTGGAATTATTAAAGGCACAGTAAAAAAATTTAAAAGAAAAGAAAATATAAAATTAAAGATTCCTCATATGGGTTGGAATAAAGTGATCCAAAAAAACGACCATCCTATATGGTATAATATTAAAAATGAATCATACTTTTACTTTGTGCATAGTTATTTTGTTGAACCTATGGACAAATCTTACGTAATTGGAGAAACAGTTTATGGGGATACATTTTCATCTATAATTGCAAAAGACAATATCGTAGCAATACAAGGTCATCCAGAAAAAAGCTCATCAACTGGATTACAATTTTTAAAAAATTTTATAGACATATAATGAAAATAATACCAGCAATTGATATTCAAAATGGAAACTGTGTAAGACTCAAACAGGGTGATTTTCAAAAAGAAACAATATTTCATAGTAGCCCTCTAGATATGGCGCAAAAATGGGTCAATGATGGAGCAGAAAGATTACATCTCGTTGATCTAGATGGCGCAAGACTCGGGAGTCCAATAAATATTAATGTTGTTTCAAGTATATGCAAAAAATTTCCAAATATACCAATTCAAATTGGAGGTGGTATCAGGAATTTCGAGACAGCAGAAAAATATCTTAAAGCTGGAGCGAATTTCATAATAATTGGAACGAAAGCAGTTAAAGAACCAGATTTCATCAAGCAACTTTGTATGAAATTTCCAGGTAAAATTATTGTTGGAATTGATGCAAAAAATAGTGAAGTTGCAACAGAGGGATGGAAATCAATTAGTGGCAAAAACGCACTTAGCCTTGCCAAAGAATTTGAAGAATACGGAGTTTCAGAAATTGTTTATACAGATATAGAAAAAGACGGAATGATGAAGGGACTAAACATTGAGGCAACTATAAACCTAGCAAGCAATATAAGTATTCCAGTTATTGCATCTGGCGGGGTAAGCTGTTTAGAGGATATTCAAGAAATAAGTTTGCATAGCAAGTTAGGGATTACTGGAATCATTATTGGACGAGCTTTGTATGAAAAGAAATTTAATATAAAAGATGCAAAAGATCTTTTTAAAAAAATATGACGGTTACTAAAAGAATAATTCCTTGTCTTGATGTTGATGACGGCAGAGTTGTCAAAGGTATTAAGTTTGTTGATATAAAAGACGCGGGAGATCCGGTAGAAGTTGCAAAAAGATATAATGATCAGGGAGCTGATGAAATAACTTTTCTTGATATTACCGCAAGCTCAAGTAACAGAAAAACCATCTTAAAAGTTGTTGAAGATGTTGCTTCACAAGTATTTATACCATTAACTGTCGGTGGAGGAATAAGCTCCGTAAATGATATTCGTGCTTTATTGAATTCTGGGGCAGACAAAATCACCATTAATACCGCGGCTATTAAGAATCCTGATCTTATATCTGAGGCAAGTGATGCTGTAGGGAGTCAATGTATTGTTGTTGCCATTGATGCGAAAAGAAAATTAAATTCATCTCTCGATGACAAATGGGAAATTTATACCCACGGAGGAAGAAATCCCACTGGTATAAATGCTTTAGAATGGGCCATAAATATGGAACAGAAAGGCGCAGGAGAGCTTCTTGTAACAAGTATGGATAAAGATGGAACAAAAGAAGGATTTGACCTAGAATTAATGAAAGCTATAGACGATAAGGTAAATATACCTATCATAGCAAGTGGTGGGGTTGGAACGCTTGAGGATTTATATGACGGCATAGAAATTGGGAAAGCAGACGCTGTTCTTGCAGCGAGTATTTTTCACTTTGGAACATACACAATAAAAGAAGTCAAAGAATACCTAGCAAAGAGATGCATTAACATGAGAATCACAGATGAATGATATATTAACAAAATTAAACCATGTACTAAAAGATAGAAAAAATAAAGACCCTGAAGAATCTTACGTTGCATCTCTTTATAAAAAAGGCCTTGATCATACTTGCAATAAGATTGAAGAAGAAGCGAATGAGCTTGTAAATGCACTTGAGAATGAAAATAAAGAGAGGGTAATCTCTGAAGCAGCTGATCTGTGGTTTCATAGCTTAGTAGCTTTATCCATGAAAAATCTATCCTCAGATGATATATTAAATGAATTAGATAAAAGATTTGGCATATCTGGGCATGAAGAAAAAAACAATAGAAATGCTTAATAAAGAAATAGGAGTATAAAATGGCTGGAATAAGTATATGGTCATTATTGTTGATTTTTGCAATTATTCTTTTGCTTTTTGGAACAAAAAAGCTTAGAAATATTGGTAGCGATCTCGGTGGGGCTATTAAAAATTTTAAAAAATCAATTGATGATGATGATAAATCAGATAAAAAATAATTAAGGTAAAGCAAATGTTTGATTTTGGTTTTTGGGAACTTGCTTTAATACTTGTTATCAGCTTAGTTGTTTTAGGACCTGAGAGACTTCCTGCATTTGCATCTCAACTAGGATCACTCATAAAAAAAATTAAAGATTTTGCAAACAACTTAAAAACTAGTATAGAAAATGAAGCAAGGATGAAAGATTTAGAAAAAATAATTGAAAAGCAAAAGAGTGAACTATCTGAATTTGAAGACAAAATAGATATTGATGAAAAGTAAAAAAAATTCGCTTACAAGTCATCTTTTAGAATTAAGAAATAGGCTACTTATTATAATATCATCTATTCTAATATGCGCGATACTTCTATCACCTTTTGCAAATATAATATATAGCTTTTTGTCAGAACCTTTATTAAAAGTTCTTCCTGAAGGTTCAACAATGATTGCAGTTGATGTTGCTTCGCCCTTTCTTGCGCCATTTAAATTAGTAATTCTTTTTGCAGTTGCTATTACTTTTCCAATATCAATATATAATTTTTGGGCATTTATTGCTCCAGGCCTGTATTCCAAAGAAAAGAAATTTTTAGCTCCAATTTTAATTTCAAGCACACTCTTATTTTATTTGGGAATTATTTTCGCTTATTATGTAGTGTTTCCAATAATATTTAACTTTTTTACTAGCATCGCGCCAACTGGCGTACAAATAGCTACAGACATTAGCAGCTTCTTAAATTTTGTGATTAAAATATTTTTTGCATTTGGATTAGCATTTGAAGTTCCTATAATCACATTAGTTCTGGTCCTAGCTGAACTTACAACAGTTCAATCATTGTCAAAAAAAAGACCCTACATAATAGTATTTGCTTTCATATTAGGAATGATTTTGACACCTCCGGACGTAATTTCTCAAATTTTGTTAGCAATACCAATATGGCTACTATTTGAATCTGGCCTAGTTCTAGCGAAAGTTATAACAAATAAGAAAAATAAGAAAAAAATAGGTTAATTTGTTAAAATTAATAAATTATATCAAGAAAAATATTTACGATGAATGAAAATGACATTAATAGAGCTCTTTTAATTATTCTTGATGGAGTAGGAGTAGGCCCTAATTCCGAAAATAATGGTTGGGCATTAGCGCATACTCCAAATATCGATTTACTTTTAAATGACTATCCTTCAACAACCATTCAAGCCTCTGGTCAAAGTGTAGGATTACCAAGTGGCCAAATGGGAAACTCTGAGGTTGGACATATGGTTTTGGGCTCAGGCTCAATTTTCAAACAAGATTTGGTAATTATAAATGAAGCAATATCAAGTTCTAAGTTCTTTAGAAACGAAGCAATTTTAAATGCTATTACGACTACAAAGAAAAAAAATAAAAAGAATGATCTTCATCTGCTAGGTCTTATTTCCTTTGGTGGAGTGCATTCTCACATCGATCATCTGATTGCTATTTTAAAGATGTGTAAAGCATATGGAGTATCTCCAAAATTGCATTTATTTACAGACGGTAGAGATGCAGACCCCAAATCAGCTCTAGAAATATTCGAGTATCTAAATAAATATCTAACAGAATATGGTGGGGAAATTTATACGGTATCTGGAAGATACTATGCAATGGATAGAGACCAGAGATGGGATAGAACTGAATTGGCATGGGACGCAATAGTAAATAATAAAGGCGAAAAAGCTAACAATTTTACTGATGCAATAGAAAACTCATATGCAAAAGATACAACAGATGAATTCATATTACCTACTGTATTAAAAGGTGCAAAACGTTTGAAAAAAAATGATTCATTATTATTTTTTAACTTCCGTAATGACAGAACTCGACAAATTGCCAGAGCATTAAATGTCGAAAGATTTGATAACTTTAAAAGAACAAATAATAATACAGCTTACTCTATTACAACCATGACTGAATATGATCCATATTTCTCATGTCCAGTTGCCTTTAGGACAAAAGCACCTACTACGACTTTAGGAAGCGTAGTTAGTGACTTAGGTCTGAAACAATTTCATTGCGCAGAAACAGAAAAATATCCACATGTAACATATTTTATAAATGGGGGGAGAGAAGACCCATACCCCGGTGAGAAAAGAGTTCTAGTACCCTCGCCAAACGTACCGACGTATGATTTAAAACCAGAAATGAGCTGCCAAGAAGTTGCGATAGAGGTTATCAATGCAATTAAAAATGATGACTATAAACTTATCGTTGTTAATTTTGCTAATGGAGATATGGTTGGCCATACGGCTGTTAAAAGCGCAATCATTGAAGCCATGAACGAACTTGATAAAGTTCTAGGAGAGGTTGTTTGCGAGGCTATTGGCGCAAATATAGCCACTTTAATAACAGCTGACCATGGCAATGTTGATGAAATTAATAATCTGAAGACTGGCAAACCAAATACTCAGCATTCATTAAATCCTGTTCCATGCGTTGTTATAGATAATAAAAGAAATTGGGAAATCATAAAAAACGATGGCGGCTTATCAAATATAACCCCGACCGTTTTAACTCTTATGGGAATAGATAAGCCTAAAGAAATGACTAGCGATTCTTTAATAAAAGAATCTTAATTAAAAACATCTTCAGGGATCTCATTACTTATACCTTGATCTAAATCTACTGATGGCAAGTCATCAAAAACCAAAGCACCATCAATACTATCATCTGCTTCATTTGACCATTTAAAACCCTTATCCTCTTTTTCAATTATATAATCATCCTGCGGCTCTAAATTAAGATCATCAACATTTAATTTACCTCCCAGACCAGTCCCAATTTTCTTTTTAGTAGCTAATTCTTTATGAAACGCAACAATCTCCTTAAATGTTTCCAATGCATAACTAAAGTTTAGACCTTGTTTTATTGGTATATATGTTTCCCCTTTATTCTTTGCTAATCTTGCTAAAACCTTATCATTTAATACTTTTGCATCATATTCACTCAAGCCTTCCATGCCACCAGTAATTTTCGTAATAACATTACCTTTCACTCTGATACTTCTTGTACCAAAGAAAACTTTTTCTTTATGCTCTTTTTCATCAACTTCTACTTCTGATAATTTTATTTTTGTCAAAACTACAGCGCAACCCATAAAGTTTCTATCTGACCCTGGCTTTGCAAAACCGTCTTTTGCACATTGATATTGATCAAATATCAAATGATCACGTCTCAATTTTATATTCTGTGCGCCCAGAGCTGATTTAAAGAATACTTGTCTCTCTATACGCATTTTTCTTATATAGTCTTCATCCTGTTCATCGGCATATTCGTCACTGAATGATCTGTAAATTTCTTCGGTTTTTTTACTAGTACTAATATTTTCACTGCATAATGATGTAACTTGTTCTGTAGTAAATCCTTTTTCTAAATAGTAATTTATGTCTTCTTTATTACATTTTGCTAATGCAGTTCCATACGCAACTAACATTAAGGCTGTGCTTAAAAATATAGTCAATTTATTTTTTATATTATTCACTTTTTTTATATTCTTTATATTATTTTGAATTGCTTATCTTAACATTTAATAATTTATTTCGTTACAAAAAAAACAGGCGCATATAAATGCGCCTGCCTTAATTCTAACTTAAAGTATCCTTAGAACATTGTTAGGAAACCTAAAGCGATGATTTCAACTTCACCGTTTACTGTTCCTAATCCACGTCCACCGATACCTGTACCATATGTACCATATGTATCGTTACTTACTTCAATGTAAGATAGTGATAATTCTGTTGAATCACCTAATGCGTAGAACACACCAAGCATTGTAGAATCAGCACCAGTTTGACTTGAGTTATCTGTAGATAAGCCTGTAGCAGTCACGTCTAAGTCATCAGCTTCTGCATATGAGAATCTGAAGTCAACGTTTCCACCTGGAGCATATTTACCAGAAATTAACCAAGCATCTCTGTCAAATTTTACGTTTGTACCAGCAGTTACTGTACCAAATACAGTACTACCATAACCAAAGTCATTTAATACTGTTGCAGATACGTCTTTAAAGTCATATTCAACGTTTTCAAACATAGCTGAAAGTGTCAATGAAGCGCCATTACCTAGATCAGCAATGTAACGACCAGCTATACGCCAAGACTCAGCTTCTGAATCTGACATAGCTTTTACTAAGTCTGTAGCGTCACTGTCGCCATCGATATCAGCTGTATCTACAGAAGATAGTGTACCAGCTGCCCACTCATCATGTTTTTGATAAGTTAAAGCTAACCATAATGGTCCATCAGAGTATGCGATACCAGTTGAGTAAATTACAGGATCAACTTCACCTGCAGCGTTACCAGAACTGTGGTTGATAACAGCTGTTTCATCTTGGTCACCTACTGTGTAAGCAAATCTGTATGAAACATTACCTGTTGAACCCATGTACTGAATGATTTCTTCTTGTCTTCTGTTGAAGCCTTGGTTATAAGCACCATTTGTAGAAGTTGAGTAGTTGAATCCACCAAAATCACCTACGTTGTAGAAGATTGTGTATGCACCAACAGAACCCATGATGTTTGTGTGTGATGCGTTACCCGCGTCATACCATGGATCAACCCATCCAGCTACCATTTCGTTGTAAGGTAATAACCATGTCGCCATCATTATTTCACCCATTGAACCAGAAATACCTACTTTAGAGTTACGGTTACACCAACCACCTTGGTTTCCTCCGTAATCGTTTAAGTATGTAAACTGCTCACAACGCCAAGTTACTTTTAAGCCTTCAATTCCTGTGTCTACAAAACCTAAGAAACCAATGTTACCAGCGTTACCTCTAATCTCAGAGAGATCTTGTTGGCTTCCTGGTGCACCGTGTTCAATAAATTCGTAGGTATGATTTTGCCAACCGTAGATAGTAATTGGTTCCCCATAGGCACCAACTCCACCACCGCCCCAGCCTGCATTTGCAGTAACAGGAAGCATGGCCAATGCTCCGGCTAGCATACTTGCTAAGATTTTTATTTTCATTAGGACTCCTAATAATTGTCTTAATTATATTTTTAAGAGGGTAAAACTTATTCCCTCCACTTAAATGCTATTATTGATCCTCTATTGTCTCTACTGAAATTTCAGTAAAGCGAGACCTTCCATGTCCATAGCAATTCCCACCTCACAGCAGGACTCTATAATTTTACGTAACTTTATCGTCGAGTCAACAGTTTCAAGCAATTTTGAGTAAAAAAAGTTTAACAAAATCAATTATATATAAGCATATTCTAATTTAGCTTATAACCGTTTACTTATATATAAACAGGCAGCCCGACTAAAATCCCATAAAAACAATGGATTAAATAATTTTTTAATATTAAATTTTAGTTATAAATAAGCATCAATTCTTTATTTTATAGTTTAAACATGTATGATAACTTTTTTAAATCTTTTCTATTTTCAATAATGAATGATATAAATAAAACACCTATAAATAAAACACTTATAGTGACTTTCGCTGTTTTACTAACTGGTTGTGGTTTATCAGTGCCAGGATTTGACAGTTCAAACACTTCAGATTCAAACTCAGTAGAATATAAAGTGGTTCTAGATGAGTACTACGATGGTTATGGTGATGATGAATTGACCAGCGCAGAAATTGACAAGGGAGCGGATAGTTTTGCAAAATGCGGAACTGCAACTGAGTGTAGTTTACTTTGGGACACTGCTATAGAGTGGCTAACAACAAAATCAAATTATAAAGGAACTTTAGAGACCAACACAAAAAACCTTCTTGAAACAAAAGCTGATCCAACACGAAAGAAGGCCGATAAAATTACATTCAAAGTTACAAAAATTCCTAATGGAGGGGGGAATATAATTAAAATCTCTGCGAAGTGCCCAAAAAATTGTAAGAGCTATATAGACAAAGAGTATTTTGCTTTTAATAGCTATCTTAATACTCATCTTATTGCATACAAAAAAGGAATTATAGGCTATGCCCAAGTTGAGAATGAAGTACTTGAAAATACTGAAAGTTCTGGCGAATTAGACATAGACATAAGTGATCTCACTGGCAGTTCTGAAATTTCGATCCTAGAAGAAAATGAAAAACTAGATAAAATTGACATTACGAACATGAAGAAAAAAAGATATATCGGCGAAGTTGCTGAAAGTTTAATCGATGAATATTCGTGTAACAAACAAAGTGAAATTAACCTTGTTAAAAAAACAAGAAAGCGGGAGTTATACGAAGTTAATTGCATAAAAGAAGTTAAAAGATTAATTTTTGATTGTACTCCTGATGGTTGCGAGGTTCTTCAGTGAAAAACTTTTTTATTATGATTTTAATCTTATCTATTGGAGTATCATTAAGCGGTTGTGCGAAAACTGATACCATAAAAGATTGGCTCAAAGAAGGAACGAAAGACTATCAAGAAGAAAAGAAAAAAATTACAAAAACTAACAAAGATGGCATTCAAAACTTACTCGAACGTAAAGGCTGTGTAAGCGGATCGAGCGCAAAGATTATCGAAACTGATAGTACTGACTATAAAGTTTATGAGGTAACTTGTGTTAAAAAATCAAAGCGCTTTATTGTAAAGTGTGATGAAAATGCTTGCAGTGAATAATTAGCTTGCATTGAATTCTTAATGCAGAGTAATAGCAG
>CENJ01158362.1_pt1 | contig 13128 bp, 9 predicted proteins | sample 356161 | NCBI WGS metagenome assembly CENJ01 (sample SAMEA2619531, study PRJEB7988) | marine metagenome | biome: marine biome (ENVO:00000447); feature: surface water layer (ENVO:00002042); material: "saline water (ENVO:00002010), including plankton (ENVO:xxxxxxxx)" | depth 5 m
AAAAATCAGCAGACAAAACGCATCACGCTAAACCAACTAAGCACCGCTCATTTACGAGGCCCTATAATGAACTGGTTTCCATTCTTTGTACTGAGCCTGGCCAAACGCCGGCTGCTAATACCTGCCATCGCCCTTAAACCAATCGCGTCTGTTATTGTCTTGCTCGGCTGTACAGCACTCGCGCAAGCCGCCATTTCGCCACAACCGGAGTCCCCCGCCGGTCATCGTGCAGTGGTACAGCACAGTTTAGCCCCGCAAACGCCTTACTTCAGCGCCAACCAGCCGAATAAGCTTGCCGCCGCTCAAGGTGCAATGACAGCTTGTACCACGCGAACATTGAGTCAGGCCGGTTATTGCGAAGTGGTCGAATTGGACGGCGTTGCCATTACCAGCGCGCGCACGATTAAAGATGCTGCGGACGCGAAGCAGCATCCCCTCATGTTGTGGACATTTCGTCATAACGACACAACAGTTTATTTGGCCGGGTCGGTGCACGCGCTGAAAGCGGGTTTCTTTCCGCTGCCTGTGCAATTCGAGGAGGCTTTTGCAAAATCCGATCACTTGGTCGTGGAAGTCGATACCGCCAAATACAGCCCAAACGTGATCCAGCAAAAGGTTTTGCAATACAGCCTGCTGTGCCCGGAAACTTTGCCTACCCCTTGCGCTAAAACTCTCAGCAGCGTAGTGCCCGAACCACAATATGGCCGGCTCCAAGCGGCTGCTAGCGATTACGGGATTAGCCTACAATCGCTGCAGGCGTTTAAACCGAACTTTGTCGCCCAACAGCTAACCAATCTGGCACTGACTGCGATTGGCTATGATGCCAACCTGGGGCTGGAATCTTATTTCACCCAACAGCGCGGCGACAGGCCGATTCTGGAGTTAGAAACCATCGAACAACAGCTAACACTACTGTTTGATCAACCCATCGCCACCCAGTTGGCAATGCTGGAAGAAACCTTGCAGCAGTTTAACGACTATGAATCCATTCAACGCGATCTAATGAGTGCCTGGTACAACGGCGACAATGCTACTTTTAATCGACTCATCAAGGAGTCCGCAGGCGATACGCCAGCCGCCCAGGCCTTCATGCGAAAAATTGTCGACGACCGCAATCGCACCATGGCGGCCAAGATCGCTGAGCTGTTATCCAGCGAAGCAAAACCCAACGACTCAAAAGATAGCTATTTTGTGCTTGCCGGTGCTGCACATATGGTTGGTGTAACTGGCATCCCGACCCTGCTACAACAACAGGGCTACGCCGGTCGTCGCGTTTTTTCAAAAGACACACTATAGGCCGCCAACTTTTACCCCCTTCTCCACAAAGTCGCCTGTGCACGGACTTAGGGCATGCGGCGTGTGGCCGCGGCGCACTAGGCTAAAACCGCTGCGGCCGACATAGCGATTGGAACAACACCGAAACGCCCCAGATCATTGCCTCGCTAGCTAGCGTTCGGCGGCGAACATCCGCTCAAAGTAAACCCAGCAAGTTCTTCTCTAGCAGATAATTCCCTGGCGAGAGCGTATCATCGCACTGCACCCGCTCGTAAACTCATGCCCGAAATAAAAAGGAAAGCCTGCATTGTCGCCATTCGAAGAACCGTTCACGCCGCCAATCGGTCTCAGCAACCCCCACCTGCAAACTATTCTCTCTAGCCTTGGGCGCAAAAATATCTTGCCGCGCCGCGAAGCACGCTTTATTGCCGCAGCAGAAGAACGCATTATCGAAATCGAGGGCCTGCAGCAGATGGTGCATGTGAATACCCAACCCGAGCCCGAGCAAGCTCCGCTGGTGATGCTCATTCCGGGTTGGCTGGGTCACGTCAACTCCACCTATGTGCTATCGGCAGGTAAAGCACTATGGCAAGCGGGCTTTAATGTTGTGCGCATCAATCTGCGCGATCACGGCGAAACCGCGCACTTAAACGAAGGGTTATTCCATTCAGCTTTGTTGGATGAAGTGGTGGCCTTGATCGACCATATCCTGGACGACTTCAACGCGACGAAAGCCGGCTTAATGGGTTATTCACTGGGCGGCAACTTTGCACTGCGGATAGCGGAACGACGTCGGCACTTAGCCACCTTGGCAGTATGCCCGGCACTGAGCCCCAGCGCGACGATCCATCGCATTGAGAGCAACCGGATATACAGCGAGTACTTTCTGCGCAAATGGCGGCGGTTATATAAGCAAAAAGAACGCGCCTTTCCTGGCAAATATGACTTTGACCAAGCAATGCGGTTGTCGTCAATGCAAGCTCTGACGGATTACTTCGTGAAATACCATACCGAATACGCCTCGACAGACGAATACTTTGCCGCGTATGACATCACCGGCGATTACTTGAACGGGGTTGATGCACACATTTTGGCGGCAATGGACGATCCGATCATTCGAATGGAAGACCTCGATGCGCTACCGACGGCGATCAATCAGCACCGCATAGCCCATGGCGGGCATGGCGCCTTCCTGGATTCCTGGCAATTGACCAGCTGGGGGGATCGCTTCGCTAGCCACTTTTTCTGCAGCAAGCTACTCAAAAATAATGCTAAGGAAACCACTTTTGGCGTTAGCTAAGCACAGCGGTTGCGCCACCTCCTCTGAGGCAGCCTAAAACTAAGCCGCCTCCGCGTTTAACCACGGTACCGCCGCACGACTTAATCAGAGGAGCGAGCCTTAGCGCGCAGGAAGTAAGCAGCAATAACCAACAGTATGCCTAAGGCAAAGTAGTACTGAACCATTGAGCCGAATACAGCGGGCATGCTATCCAGGCCATCGTTCATGGCATCGCCGCCTAAAAGTCCAGCTAATACGCCACCAATGGCTGAGGCCAGGAACCACAAGCCGAACATCTGACCAGCATAACGCTTTGGGGAATATCGGGAAAAAGCAGCCAAACCAATGGGCGACAGCGCAAGCTCACCCCAAGTTTGTAGAAGATAGGTCAGCAACAACCAACGCACGCCAATCGGTGCTGCCTCCATGGCGATGGCCACGGCAGCTAACATCACGACAAAACTCAGGCCCATCAAAAAGGTGCCGAGGGCAAACTTCAAAGGCAGCGATGGATCTAAATTGCGTTTACCCAAATACATCCAGAACGCGGCGAACATAGGCGCAAAGGTCACGACAAAAATAGGGTTAACGAACTGCACCCAGGCTACCGGCGCGGTAAAGCCAAAGAAGTTAAGATCAGTATAGTCACGCGCAAAGATGTTCAGTGATCCACCGGACTGGTCGAAACCAGACCAAAATGCAGCGGCGGCGACAAACAGCAAGAGCAGCAGCACCAGATTGCGGCGCTCCTCGCTGGTGAGTTTTGCAAAAGCGAACAGATAAACGAAATAAGCCGCCGCAAAAATGGTCAGCATGATCGCGAAGTTTTCAGCAAAGGGGCGCGGATCGATTTCAATCAAACCAAACAGCAAAACCAGCAGTACCAACACAAATGCAACACCGACGATAGAAGAAATTTGGGTCAGACGGCTGCGGCGCGCTGCACTCATTGCCACCGGCTGCGCGCCAGCATCGCCCAACAAATGACGCCAACGGATGTACTGGTAGACGCCGAGCAGCATACCCACACCGGCAGCGCCAAAGCCCCAGTGCCAACCGACGTTCTCACCAAGATAGCCGCATATCGCAAAGCCTAGTGTCGACCCAATGTTGATCGACATGTAAAAAACGGTGAAGCCGGCTTCCCGACGTGGATCGGTATCGCTGTAAAGCTGCCCCACGATAGTGGAAATATTGCCCTTCAACAGACCGGTCCCAAGCACTACGAAAATCAGACCGAGAAAAAAAGTCTGCGTAAGCGGTATCGCCAAAGTGAGATGGCCAAGCGCAATAATGCAAGCTCCGTATAACACTGCGCGCTGATGGCCCAGCAGGTTATCCGCCAGCCAGCCGCCGGGCACAACCATGAAATACACAAACCCGACGTAAACCCCGTAAATCGCTTGGGCGTCTAATTGAGAAAGGCCTAGACCCGCATTTTCGGCAGTAATTGCACTCGTCATAAATAGAACAAGCAGGGCGCGCATACCATAGTAGGACATTCGTTCCCACATTTCGGTGAGAAACAAGGTGCGCATGCCAATGGGGTGTCCGAAAAAAGATTGTGCTTCACTACTTTCTGCCATGCTGCCCCCTGTTATGTGAGAGACGGAGATTAAACTACTTCGGTAATAAGGACAGCCCACCACGACGGCGTCTTCGTGGTGCGAAGCCAAACAAACACTACACCGGCGGCGGAAAGACACCCGCCTTCAAAAGCATGGATGGCACCGGTTTGCCCAAGGCTTGCTCCAGCCATGCCGCACCCTCAAGCAAAGTCTGCAGCTGCAAACCATGCTCGACACCACCGCGTTGCAACATATACAACAAATCTTCCGTGGCAATATTGCCGCTGGCGTTTGGCGCGAAAGGACAACCACCGATGCCGCCCATACTGGCGTCCAGAATCGACACGCCTGCCTGCATTGCCGCATAAGCATTAGCAATACCGGTATTGCGCGTGTTGTGAAAATGCGCGCGCAACGGTAACGGTGTCAGCTGGGCCTGCAATTCGCTAAATAACCGATAAACCTGAGTTGGCACCGCTACACCAACCGTATCCGCCAAGGCGAGTTCCACTGGCCCTGCCGCGGCAAGAGCCTCGGCTATATCAATCACGGCCGAAGCCGTAACATCACCTTCGAAAGGGCAACCAAACGCGACGGCAATCGTCGCTTGCACAGGAAAACCCGTCTGCACACCGTCCCGAATCACTTCCGTTGCCATCGCTACAGCATCAGCCACATTTAACCCCTGATTACGAATACCGAACGTATCCGTGGCCGGCACCACCAAGCCTGCTTCGTGCAATGACGTATCACGCAGACGCCGATAGCCTCGTTCATTCAAAATCAAACCGGTGTAGCGCACCTGATCCAGCGCGGGTAAGCGTTCGCACAGTGCTTCGGCATCCGCCATTTGCGGCACTTTATGTGGATTGACGAAGCTGGTGGCTTCAATGCGAGTACAGCCCGCAGCCACCAAACGCGCCAGCAAGACGAGTTTTTGCTCTGTAGAGATATGGGTCTTTTCGTTTTGCAGGCCATCGCGAGGACTGACTTCGACCACCTGAATTTGCGTTGGCAATGTTTCAATCATGGCGGCCCTCTCCGCTCGTGCTGCGCGGGTAACGCAGCGTGCATTTGCGATGCTGCGGACTGTTAGCGTGGTTTGTCCGCGTCAGCTATTTGCTTAAGCTATTCGCGTCGACTGTCCCCATCATCTGATCGCCGCGCTAAAACCCTTCTCTTAAGCTGACGATTTTATTAAAAACTCCAGGCTCTGCCGCGTCTTTGCAGAAGTACCCCTGCCTCTCAAACTGAAATTGTTGGGCATCGCTATGTATCACCGCCGGTTCAATAACGGCGCTAAAGGTTTGCAGCGAGTTCGGGTCGATATCATCAATGAAAGTATCTGCTTTCGGTTGCGGTACTTTGAACAAACGTCGGTAGTCGCGGACCTGCATCGGCACACCGGCATTGGCATCAACCCAGTGAATCACGCCTTTTGGCTTTAGCCCGGAGGTGTCCTGGCCACTGCGCGAATCCGGGAAATAGCTGCAGTTTAGCTGCACAACGGTACCCTGCTCGTCTTTGATGACTTCGTCGCAACGAATGATAAAGGCGTAGCGCAAACGTACCATGCCACCCGGCGAGAGCCGCTTCCATTTCCCCGGCGGATCTTCGGAAAAGTCGCTCGCCTCAATCAACAACGTATTGCCGAAGCTAAGCTCGCGCCCACCGAGCTCTGGGTTTTGCATATGCCAGGGCCCTTGTAACGTATAGGAATCGGCGAGGTTCGTGAGCACCACACGCAATGGCTCTAGCACGCCCATACCACGCGGCGCATTGTGCTCGAGATCCTTACGGATACAGAACTCCAGCAGATTCATCTCGATCACGTTGTCCTGCTTGGTGACGCCAATGCGACTACAAAAATCGCGAATCGCACCAGGGGTAACCCCACGCCGCCGCAATCCGGCGATGGTCGGCATGCGTGGGTCATCCCAACCGTGGACCAGCTCCTCGGCGACTAGACGGTTCAACAAGCGTTTGCTCATTACCGTGTACTCAAGGCCAAGACGAGAAAATTCAATTTGCGGCGGGTGATAATTTAAATTGATATGTTCCAGCACCCAGTCGTATAGCGGACGATGGTCCTCAAACTCAAGCGTACACAGCGAATGCGTTATGCCTTCCAAGGCATCGCAAATACAGTGAGTAAAGTCATACATAGGGTAAATACACCAGGCGTCACCGGTACGCGCATGACTGATATGGCGGATGCGGTAGACCACCGGGTCGCGCAAATTAATATTTGGCGAAGCCATATCAATCTTAAGCCGCAGCACGTGCTCACCATCGGCGTGCTCGCCGTTACGCATTGCGCTAAACAGTGCCAGGTTCTCGGCTACCGTACGCTCGCGGTAAGGACTGTTGGTCCCAGGCTCGGTCAGCGTGCCGCGGCCTATGCGCATAGCTTCCGCAGTTTGCGAACAAACATAAGCGTTGCCATCCTCAATCAACTGAACCGCGTAATCGTGAATCTGTTGAAAGTAATCGGATGCATAGGTCACCGCGATCCATTCAAACCCAAGCCAGGCTACGTCCGTCTGAATTGCTTCAACGTACTCTTCTTTTTCCTTCACCGGATTGGTGTCGTCGAAGCGCAAATAAGTTTTACCACCGAACTCGGCTGCTACACCGAAATTCAGGCAAATGCTCTTGGCATGGCCAATATGTAAAAAACCGTTAGGTTCTGGGGGGAAACGGGTAACGACCCCGTCGGCGAGTTTGCCTGCCTGCGTATCAGCGTGAATACGTTGACGAATAAAATCTTGCCCTTCTGCAGAGTCGGTGCTGGTGCTGTCGCCGTGGGAGCGATCGGTCATGCTGGTTCCAATAAACGTGTTGCTTCGAGCGCCCGCGAGGCACGCTAAAATGAGTTTGCCTTGTGTGGGTGGAGTGTGCCTCAGACGCGTAAGTCGCCGCAACAATCCGACGCGCTTACCTGCTATTCTTACACGCTCAATTTGGGCCGACAGCATGGCACCGCAACTAATTGCTGACGCCAGCAGAGACCGTAACCGTACCGATCACCGACGCTTAACTCGCTATGTTCAAGTCTACCAACCCAGCAGAACGACTTATGTTGATCACGGCCACTTTGCTATTGGCCGCTGTGGCATTGGGTGTGAGCTATGCGCAACGGCTGCCGGCGGAACTGTATGTCGCGCAGCAGAGCCTGGGGGATCGCTGGTATCAGATTAAACAATTCGATAAGCACATTGGGCACATGCACCACCAGGTGAGTCGCGCCGCAGATGGCTGGCAGTTTTCCAGCACCGTGCATTTAGCACCCCAGGGTCCGGGCGCGGCGCAACGCGCTACCCGATTCGCGCAGCAGCTTACCTTTGCCGACCACCCACCTTACCCACTGCATTCAGCGCGCTATGCGCAAACGATCGGCTCCCAGGTTAAATCCATCGATATTCAGCAAAATGGAACAGGCTATGCGGCGGCGTTTGCGCATCATGACAACCGCACCGCCACCGACCAAAGCGTACCGTTGGCGTGGGACTTCGATCTCGCCGATCACCTGGCTTTGGAAGTCTGGTTACAACAAGCGGTACCGCTCGGTGAACAGCTCGAAGCATCCTGGCTGAACCTGGCTACTTTAAAGCTACAGCAGCGTGCTTATACCCTGACCGATCAGCGGCTAAGCGGGTTTACCGTCATGACAACGCCGGTTGCTCAAAACACTCGCGACAGCGACAGTGCTGCCGAGGATTTTCGATCGGAGTTCGATGGCGCCCTACAGCTTTTGCGCATGGAAACACCCGGTGGGCTGCAATTTATTCGCAGCAGCGAAGCCCAAGCGCAGCCGACTCTGCTGCCTGCCTCGCTCGGTACCGCAACCGGTTCAATGCGAGCCATCCCAATTGATCAGCGATTATCAGACCATACGAACATTGCGGAACTGGTGCTGGCCGTGGAAGTAAGTGGCACCACTACACACGCCACCTTGGGGCTGCCGCAATCACTGCAGCTTAGCGCAAAGCAGGCTGGCAGTTCGCTGCCCTCATCGCGCCAACAGCGGCCTCACAACCTGTTCGATGCATATCTCAGCGAAACGCTGAATTTCCCGGTGAACCATCCTGCAATCCGAGATTTGTTGACGCAGTACGACGCCAACTCAGCAGATCTTGACCAAACGCCTGGGCATACTCTGGCGGAATTGATCGACTTTGTGCATAACCAATTGGACTACGTGGAAAACGCACCCGCCGGATCGGTATTGCGCGCGTTGGCCGTGCGCCAGGGTGAATGTACTGATTTTGCAGATTTGTTCACGACCCTCGCTCGGCATATGGACCTACCTGCCCGAACTGTTTTCGGCATGGCCTATCGAGATGGCGCAGAACCAGGCTTTATGTTTCATGCTTGGAATGAGGTGTATTGGTCTGGCGCTTGGCATAGCGTTGATCCAACTTGGAACCAACCGCAAACCGATGCCACCCACATTACTTTGACCGACCAACAAGCGGCCGCACTGCAAGCCGCGAACCGGCGCGGTGAAGTGCAATTTCGGCTATTGAGTTCAGCGTATTGGCATGGGGCTTCTAGCTAAAAAGAGCAGCTTTTTCCTGCTGCTATTTCAATGTTCGCTTGTAGCTGCACACTTCAGCGCTTTTGGGAGTGCACTGACGCCGCGTCGCCTGCCTCGTTGCGGCCCCTCAAATGCATCCTCGCAGGCGCCTCGCGGGGTGATTGCGCAATCGCTTGCTGCGGCCTTTTCGTCACAGCGAGTCGCAACCAACCGGCGCGATTCACTCAGATGGCGCCGAATGCGGGAGATTCTCGGCAATTATGGATTGGGGCGCAGCAGGCCTTCCTGGGTTACGGAAGCGACGAACTTGCCTTTCTGATTGTAGAAATCCGCGTGCACAAGTCCTCTGGAAGCCTGCGCGGTCGAGGTGTGTTTGTGGAACAACAACCACTGATCTAATTCCAGCGGTCGATGAATCCACAAACTGTGATCCAGGCTCGCCATTTGTAAATCGCTACGCGTGGTTGTGCTTTGATGTGGCAGCGTAGCCGTCGAGACAAAGCCCATATCTGAAGCATAAGCCAGCAGAGCACGAGACCAGACTTGTTGGGACAACGAATCGTCAGCAGGTACCTCACCGCGAAACCGAATCCAGGTCGGGTTCCAAAAACGATCCCCTCCCCACTCCGTGCTGCCAAGTTGAAACACCGAACGCATTTCAAAAGGCCGCTCTATTTTGGCCATAGGACTCATGCGCGGATCACGCGGCCCTTCGCTTAGCTCCGAGGCGACAGTTAGGTCGTCCCGCAGCTCGTCAGGCATCGGCACGTTCGGCATTGGGCGTCCATGATCGAACCCCAGTTCATCGATCTGGAAAGACACATCCATATTGAAAATCGCGCGGCCATTTTGAATTGCGACGACACGGCGGGTGGTAAACGAACGACCATCGCGGATGCGCTCGACCTCGTATAAAACGGGCTTGGACGAATCGCCCGGACGTAGAAAGTAAGCATGCAGGGAATGCAGATGCACCTCCGCAACCGTTCGATACGCCGCAAGGGTTGCCTGTGACAGCACTTGGCCGCCAAAAATACGGCTGCCGTTTTCGACTTCGTTCTGGCCGAGAAACAGATTCTCCTCAATCGGCTTCAGGTCGAGCACCCGCAACAAGCGCTGAGCGCGATCCTTGCCTCGTGCGGCTTGCTCGGATTGTTTGTGTGCGTCGCTCATCGAACCGTTATCCTAAAATCCTTAATTTGAAACCCAAAGCATCAGCGCTTCTTTTTACTAACACTATTTTTTACCTGCGCTACTGTTTACCGCTACCACTTTAACCAGCACAAATTTGGCCAGCGCCGCTTACGCCTCTTTGACGGCCAATTTAGCCAGCCCGCTAAATCAGTTGTCAGTGCAGACCCGCCCGTTAATACTAGCTTCCGCCTTTACTGTGCATCGCGACCAGCATCCGTCGTGAGGGAATCATCTTGTGGCCCTGATGCCTGCGATCGATTCGCGCATCAGCGCTGACAGTTTATCAAGCCCTCGCTGCTGGCGAACGGATACCCGGCACCAGACCGCTTGACGGTCTCGGTTAGCCTGTCGATCACGAGCTGGATGCGGCGCATGGTAACTCAATCCCGGACATGGCGTCCGGCCATTCAACCTGAGCCACGCCGCAGCGACCGGTGCAATAGACGTGGCCATCCGAGAGCATGCTATGAATACGTTTTTAGAGCGCAGCCTTGACGCCTTCGCCCAATTCGAGGCGCTACCGAATTTCAGCGCGGAGCAATCCGCAGCCACTCTGGCGGACGCCTATGCCTGCCAAAGCCAAATCGTCGCCGCCCTGCGTGGTACCCCGTCTTTCGGCGATATATTCGGTTACAAGGCCGCGCTAACTGCACCAGTTGCACAACAAGCCATGGGGACCGACCAACCTGTTATCGGCGTGCTGCCAACAGCCGGTGATTTTAGCGCCGCAGCCCAGAGCGGACCGCTGCAATTACAGCGACCCGTGATGCTAGAAACGGAGCTGGGATTTACCCTCGCCGAAGACATTGCTGCTGGCACCGGCGCTAAGCCGGCCCAGCCGCTTAGCGCAGCCGACGTGCCGCAACTCATCGCGAGTTGCCAGCCAATGATCGAGCTAGCGGCCCCGCACTTGGCTAATCGCCCCAATGGCATTGATTTGGTCGCCACAAACTCTGCAACTTACGGCTTCTTATGCGGGACGGCACTGCAAGCCTCTGCTACAACGCAAAACGATTGGGCCCGGGGCAAGTGGTCTCCGGACGAGGTGGATATCTCTTTTTACCGCGGCGCCGAATCTCTTCATGCTGCCAGCGCAAACATGGTGATGGAGAGCCAATGGGCGGCACTAGCGTGGCTGATCAATACGGTGCTCGCGCAGGGTTACAAATTAAACAAAGGTCACCTCCTTATGACTGGTTCCATCGGCGCTTTACACCCCGCTAAACCTGGCCATTATCGCGCCGAATTTAGCGGCCTGGGCTGCATCGAATTCGAGGTTGCTGGCGTATGAGACAGTGATCCGATGCACGCTATCGAGTTGCGGCACTGGGCATAAAGCTGAGCTGGCTCGCAAAACAGACGGGCTCAACACGCACAATTGCATGCGGATGCGTTTGGCCCAGTTGGAATATATTGCATGTGAATTATTCCATTTATTTTAGCTGCTGCGCTTGCTATTTTGCCGCGCGTTTGTCCGCAGGGTGACCTGCAAAACCATTTAGCTCAGCTATAGTCATCACATTCGAGGGATTCAACATGTCATCCTATTTGGAGCAGATCACGCAAGTCCAAAATACCATTGGCGAGAAAAAAGAGTGGGCCGCGATCAATGCGGAATATGCAGTGCGCATGAAGCTGCAAAATCGCTTTAAAACCGGTTTGGAAATTGCTCAGTACACCGCCGACATCATGCGCCGCGATATGGCCAACTACGATGCGGACACCAGCAAATACACTCAGTCTCTCGGTTGCTGGCACGGGTTTGTGGCACAGCAGGTCATGATGAGCGTGAAGCGGCATCAGAAGACCACCGAGCGCAGCTACATTTACTTGTCTGGCTGGATGGTCGCCGCACTGCGTTCACAATTTGGCCCGCTGCCGGACCAGAGCATGCATGAGAAGACCACAGTATCGAACCTCATTGAAGAAATTTATACCTTTTTGAAACAAGCTGATGCGCGCGAGTTGCGCCACATTTTTGCTGAGCTCGACGAAGCCCGTGAGAAGGGTGAGAACACCGACAGCATCATTGAACAAATTGATAACTTTGAAACACACGTTGTGCCAATTATCGCCGACATAGACGCGGGCTTTGGTAACGAAGAGGCTACATACCTGCTTGCCAAGCGCATGATCGAAGCAGGTGCTTGCGCTATTCAGATTGAAAACCAGGTTTCCGACGCGAAGCAGTGCGGTCACCAAGCCGGCAAGGTCACCGTACCGCATGAAGACTTCGTTTCTAAGATCAACGCAGTTCGTTATGCGTTCTTGGAACTTGGCATCGACAACGGAATCATTGTGGCGCGCACCGACTCCCTCGGCGCTGGCCTAACCCAGAAGATCCCAGTATCGGTGACGCCTGGCGACCTTGGCAGCAAGTACTGCGACTTCCTGGACACGACTCCGGTCAACAACATCAGCGAACTAACCGACGGCGATATCACCATCAACCAGAACGGCAAGATCACCAAGCCAAACCGCTTGGACAATGGCTTGTATGCCTTTAAGGAAGACACCGGCTTCGACCGAGTGGTACTCGACTGTATCACTAGCCTGGAGCACGGCGCAGACCTACTGTGGATCGAAACCGAACGCCCCAACGTTCAACAGATTGCTGAAATGGTGAACGCGGTTCGCGAGGTTCGACCCGAAGCAAAACTGGTCTACAACAACTCACCGTCGTTCAACTGGACTCTGAAGTTCCGCGACCAGGTTTATCAGGATTGGAAAGCGGCGGGCAAGGACGTCTCTGCTTACCCCGATCCTGCGGAAGACGAGCGTGGCCTGATGGCAGTGAGCATCGACGATACCGAATTGGCCGCAGAAGCCGATCGCCTCGTTCGCAGCTTCCAAGCAGACGCGGCACGCGAAGCCGGCATTTTCCATCACTTGATTACGTTGCCGACCTACCACACCGCCGCACTATCTACGGACACCCTCGCAGAAGGATACTTCGGAGACCTCGGCATGCTGGCATACGTACGTGACGTACAGCGTCGAGAAATTCGCAGTGATTTAGCCGCAGTTAAGCACCAGGACCTAGCTGGCTCAAACATCGGCGACGATCACAAAGAGTACTTCCTCGGCGAGAAAGCACTGTTGGCGGGTGGCACTGCCAACACCATGAACCAGTTCTAAGACGGTTCATGACCGGCGTTTGCTTATGATTAGATTGTAGGCAAACGCGGCACCAGCAAAGGCACCAGCAAAGGACGGTGGCGCGGAGTAGAGGCTGGCTAAGAACGAATTAGGAACCAAAAGGTAAGAGGGCC
>CENJ01159385.1_pt1 | contig 13122 bp, 8 predicted proteins | sample 356161 | NCBI WGS metagenome assembly CENJ01 (sample SAMEA2619531, study PRJEB7988) | marine metagenome | biome: marine biome (ENVO:00000447); feature: surface water layer (ENVO:00002042); material: "saline water (ENVO:00002010), including plankton (ENVO:xxxxxxxx)" | depth 5 m
CAAATGTTAACTAAAAGAATAATCCCCTGCCTGGATGTTAAAAATGGAAAGGTTGTCAAAGGAGTTCAATTTAAAAATCACAGAATAATCGGAGATCCTATTAAGTTAGCTGCAAAATACTCAGAAGAAAATGCTGATGAACTGGTTTTTTATGATATCTATTCAAGTGTAGAGTCTAAATCAGTTTCTCTTAGTTGGATCAATGAAATTGCTCAGAATATTAATATACCCTTTTGTGTTGCTGGTGGTATTAAGAACATTAAAAAAGCAAAAGAAGTGTTATACATGGGTGCCGATAAAGTTTCAATCAACACACCCGCAGTTGAGAACCCAAAATTAATTAGTGAATTGGCAAAAACTTTTGGTTCTCAATGCGTTGTAATAGGTATCGATAGTTATTTTGATCAAACAAATTATATAGTACATGCAAAAACTGGATCAACTAAATCAAGATATGAAATTGGTAAAAATACATTAGATTGGGTTAGAGAAGTTCAGGATAGAGGAGCTGGAGAGATAGTATTAAATTGCATGAATAGAGATGGCATCAAAGAAGGTTATGATATCGATCAACTTGCTATGATAAGAGAAGTTTGCAAGGTCCCCTTAATAGCATCTGGTGGTGCTGGTAAGAAAGAGCACTTTAAAAAAGTTTTTGAAAATTCTAATGTGGATGGGGCTCTTGCGGCTTCAGTTTTTCATGATAATAAGATATCAATTTCAGAGCTTAAAAGTTATCTAATAGATCAAAAAATTGAGGTGAGGAAATGAATACTGACGATGTATGGAAGGATGATCAAGTGTTGATACCAGCAATTATTCAAGATTCTAATACTAAATCAGTATTGATGCTTGGTTATATGAACAAGGAGTCATATCAAAAAACAATTGATATAAAGAAAGTTACATTCTATAGCAGGTCAAGGAGGTGCTTATGGACCAAAGGTGAAACATCAGGAAATTTTTTAAATTATATTTCCTGCGAGATAGATTGTGACAAAGATACATTATTGGTTCAGGCTACAAATGACGGTCCGACCTGTCATTTAGAAAAATACTCCTGTTTTGGAGATGAGGAATTTAGTTTTCAAAAACTTGAATCAATAATTAAGGATAGGAAGAAAAATCATAAAAGTGGTTCATACACAAATATCCTTTTCGATAAAGGTAATAAAGAGATTGTAAAAAAAATTGCAGAGGAAGCAAATGAATTAGCTATATCTACAATTTCTAACGACGGAAGAATATTAGAGGAAGCAGCAGATCTCATATATCATTTACAAGTTTTGTTGATAGAAAACAATCTTTCACTAAAAGAGCTAGAAAATATATTAAAAATGCGAAATAAATAAAATGGAATTCTTGAAATATATCAATCCTGGAATTGATTCAATTAAACCCTATGAGCCTGGAAAGTCTACTGATGATGTAATGGAAAAATATAATCTTAACAAGATTGTAAAACTTGCAAGTAATGAAAATAGTCTTGGTCCTTCCCCCAAAGTTAAAAGTGCGATAAATGAATTCAAAGATGTTCATTTATACCCAGACGGTGACGGAAAGCAATTGAAATCAAAAATTTCTGAAGTTGAACTGTTATCAGATAAAAATATTATCCTAGGAAATGGTTCAAATGAAATTTTAGAGATAGTTTCGCAAACTTTCTTATCTGAAAGATCTGAATGCATCTTTTCAAAACATGCTTTTGTTGTATATAAACTTGCTGCTAAAGTTCGCGGATGTAATTTTCATGAAGTAGAAGCAAAATCATGGGGACATGATTTAAATAAATTCATAGAGCATATAAATGAAAAAACAAGAATAATCTTTATTGCAAATCCAAATAATCCTACAGGCACATATCTAACTCATTATGAAATAGATAAATTTTTGCAGAAAGTTTCAAGTGACATCATTGTTGTTATTGATCTAGCTTATTATGAATATGTAACAGCAGATGATTATATTAATGCACTTGAAATTCTTAATAACTATAAAAATGTATTAATTACAAAATCATTTTCTAAAATACATGGTCTTTCTGCTCTGCGAGTTGGATACGGAATGGGTAATAAAAAACTCATAGAAATAATGAATCGTGTAAGGCAACCTTTTAATGTGAACTCCATTGCCCAAAAAGCTGCCATTGCTTCACTTGATGATACTAATTATTTACAAAAAAGTATCAAACATAATACAAATGAAAGAGAGTTCTTATATAAGTGCTTAAAAGAAATGTCTATAAATTTTATTCCATCTCAAGGAAACTTTATTTGTATTGATGTAAACCAAAGTGGCAGAAAAGTATTTGAATTATTACTAAAAAAAGGTGTTATTGTAAGACCAATTGAATTATATGAAATGCCAAATTTTATAAGGGTTACCATTGGGCAAAGATTAGAAAATGAATTCTTTATTCAAAAACTAAAAGAATGTCTATAATACATTTATATAAAAATTAACGTATTCCAAAAAGATTGGTGGAGCTACGCGGGATCGAACCGCGGACCTCTTGAATGCCATTCAAGCGCTCTCCCAGCTGAGCTATAGCCCCATTCAGAAACGACATTGTACATTATGAATTCAGAAGATACAGTGGGCAGTAATCTATAATATTTTGCTTTTTTAGTTGTAGGTTATTAATTAGATTTTTTAAATAGATAGTGTCCAACAAAATATTCTTTACCATTATTTAATGCAAAAAAAGCCTCACACGATAAAAAAAAGATTCTCCATCTATTAAACCAAATTTTAGGTTCATCATAGTGTTTCTCAAATATGTCTAATATTTTTTTCTTATTTTTATAATGATTGTTTAACCAAGCTTTACAAGTTTTTGAATAATGATTTCCATTTATATCCCATTGATTGATTATTTCTAACTCACCCTCAAAGTACTGAAAGATATCTTTACTAGGCATAATTCCGCCTTGAAAAAAATATTTTGTCATCCAGTCAAGATTATTTTTCATTTCATAAAGATATGTTAGTTTTTTATGACAAAAAATATGAATGAATAATTTTCCATCAGGTTTAAGTGCATGATTAAGAGAATTTAAAATTAACTTATAGTTTCTTAGATGTTCAAACATTTCAATTGAAACAATGCGATCAAATTGTTTATTTAATTCAAGATTATTAACATCCATTCTAAAGACCTTGATATTTAACAGATCTTTTTTATGTGCTTCATTTTTAATGTAAGCAATTTGATCGCTCGAATTACTTACTGACGTAATATTTATATTTGGGTATCTTTCAGCTACATATAAAGAAAAACTACCCCATCCACAACCTAGGTCAAGAACTTCATGACCGTCCTTAATATCAGCTCTATCCATATAAAGCTTGAGCATTGATTCCTCTGCATCATCGAGAGAATCTACATCATTAAATAGTGAACAAGAATATTTAAGGTTTGTTCCTAAAACATACTTAAAAAATTCAGGTGGGACTTCGTAGTGTTGTTCATTAGCATCATATGTTTTTTCAGCAACAGCACCTCTTGAAAGAACAGTGATAATTTTATCCTTATTATCATCAACGCTCTGCTCATTCAGGCGCTTATTAGAGATATACCTTGCAGCAATTTTTATTAAGACATCAGGAATAAATCCTGATTCAGCTAGTGATAAAAGAAATCTTGTCATATATTATTAAGCTAACATAGATAAACAAGTATGAAAATAAAATTTATAGTTGAATGCCAATCAAGTACTCTCCTGGCTAAGTAATAGCCTCATTTAGTCAAAAAAGTCCTTAGTAAAGCTGTATTTTATATTTCTGTATTATCCTTATATTTACGTAAAATTTCGAGTGCTACTAATTAGTTTACTTTTTATAAATTAGTTTCAATTAATATATTCGGCTTACCTTTGCGTTTTTGAAGAATAAATTCATCATATAAGACACCAGTTGCTGTAAAAGCTCGGAACTTAAGAATATCGTTATTAACATCTATAATTTGATAGAGCTGAGTATTCTCACCTAGTTTTTTTGCATATGGGCCTTTAGTAATCTCATACATTTTTGGTCCACTGACTGAGACAACATACACTGTTCCAATTTTTGGATCATAAGCTTGCTGATAGCCTGTTGGAATATTTTTAATATTTTCAGTATCTATTAATCCAGTTCGGGAATAACTATGATCATGTCCACTTAAAACCAAATCAACTTTAAATTCATCGAGTATAGGTTTCCACAATTGACGCATTTCAAAGTTATCACGATCTGACGCAGGTGAATAAAGGGGATGATGAAAGGTGACAATCGTCCAACGATTTTCATTTTCCTCCAGAACTTTTCTGAGCCAATCTACTTGAATTTCCATTTCAATATTTGAATCAAGTGAAATAAATCTTACACCTTGATAATCTAAATAATAAAGTGTTTCCTTAAGCCTTTCGTCTGGAACTGCTTGAACAGGAAATGAGAATTGTGGCCGCCAGTGATTGCTAACCTTTTGGATACTACTAGGATTTTGTAGCCGATCATATAATGGTGCTTTGCCACCTAAAATAAAATTATTTACTAATTCTTCTTCTTTATATCCAGTAATTAACTCAATTCCTTTATCGGTACTAATAATTTCTCCAGAATCTTTTGTCTGTATTGTTCCTGTTATTCCATTGGAATCTTTAATATCAATAATAAAAATCTCGGGATTATCATCATTAAAAGATTCGATTTCAATATTTACACTTATACCTTCTTTGTTTGTCCATATTCTTTTAGTCTCAGAGTCTTTTTGGTACTCATGATTTCCTGGGGTAGCAATCACCGGGATTGTTCCGTTTACCCAGTCAGGTCCTTGATGCCATTCTCCCCATTGTGAGTCTTTATTATGTACATCAATTAAATCACCAGCATGAAGTGTAAATGCTGCTCTGGGAGCATCACGAAATGCCTCCCTAAAAACTCTTGACCAATGAGTTCTAACTTCATTTTGAGCATCACCAAAGTATATAAAGCTAAAAGGTTCTTCTTTGTCGCTTGCTGTTTTAAAGTGGTAATATTCTGTCCAGTTTACTCCATCACCAACTCGATATGCATATAAGGTACTAGGTTGAAGATTTTTAAATGTAACACTATGGTAATGAGCCTCATTAATGTCACTTTTGAAATAAGTTGTCTCTGCTTTGAATTCCTCAGACATAAGTGCTCTTCCATTTGCATTCGCTATTGCTATTTGTGCAAGCCCAGATCTCACAGAAATATCTGTTCTCCAATTAACAGCTTGAGTAGTTGAAGGGTCATCATTCCAAGTTAATATCACTCTATCAGGTAAAGGTGATGGAAGATGTGCATTTTCATCAGAGAATTTCTTAATAGATGAAACAGGATGAACTAGTACGTCAAATGAGAAAGAGAGTAATAATAAATAAAGAAATCGATACATAAATTTCTTGGCTAATTTGGGGTTATTTTACCTGTGATTTTACATATAAATTCATAAAAAAAATAAATAGTTTTGTAAAATTCGCAAATAGAACATGCAAAGCTTTAATCTTAATTTTTTTTAAGAAATTCATATGTATTATTGTATCAAAGTTTATTTTATATAAAAAAAGAGGGCCAAAAGCCCTCTTTTTAATTTACAAATAGTTATTAAAACTGATAAGTAAGATTAGTAAATATATATCTACCAAATGCATCATATATTGATGGGAATGTATTACCATTTGGTGCTAAATCATCCAATACAGGAGCTTCAGCATCAAAAACGTTATTCACACCAACATAAACAGTAACATCACCAAATGATGTGCTGAAAGCAGCATCAAAATAGTTTTGTGCATCAATAGGTGAATCAAACGGACCTAAGTCAGTGATTTCATCTAGATATCTGTGTGTTACCACTAAGTCACCTTGATCTAAAGATAATGTAGCAGATGTTACAGTTTGAAGTTCAAATGTTGGACCACCACAGGTTCCACCACCATCCCAATAACCGGCACATTCTGCAGTTCCAAAACCTACAACTTCAGTAATATCGAATGTATCTGTAATAGCAATATTAGATTTAATGCTTAATGGACCCATCGCTGTATCCATTGAGTAGTCAGCAACAATATCGTAACCACTTGTAGATAGTTCACCAAGGTTCAATGTTGTAGAAACTACGTTTGGAGCATCTGCACCAGAACCAATCCATATGTTTCCGTTAACAGAATTTCTGTTTATATTTGCACAAAGTAATGGTGATCCTGTTGCAATACAGTTGTCCATGCTAAATGCAGGTGACACACTTCCAATAGCGCCTTCAATAGAGATATCTGAATAATCTACTGAAACAGTAAGATTGTCTGTTAACACGATAACAACACCAAATGAGAGAGTATCAGCCTCTTCTGGATTAACATTAGGGTTACCACCATAGATAGCATTATATTGTCCTGCTGGTGAATCAGGAACTGATCCATATTGAGCAGAAGTTACTCCTGTAAGAGCACACTCAGCAGCCGAAGCTGAAGGTGAAGATCCTGCACAAGGATCGCTACCTGACCATAAACCTAAGAACTGGTCACCGTATAACTCAAACACGTTTCCGTGTCTTACAGCATACTGTGTTGTTCCTCTAACAGTAATTTTATCGTTGACAACATATTTTGCACCAACTTTCCAAGTATCAGTATCTTGTCCTGTTGAGTAGTCTGAAATTCTAGCTCCTAAATCAACTGAAAGCTGATCACTTACTGGAATACCCATTTCAAAAAATACTTCATCAACGGAATACTCACCACCAAGTGCTTTTGTTGGTCCACCTTGACCAGCACCATCGCCTGTTAAGAAGCCGTTATCAGGTCTGTTATCCATTCCTGTTGTTCTTTTTTCAACACCAACTACAACGTTAGCACCGTTTAAAGCATCGATCTCACCAGATAAAACAGCTTGCCAAATTTCTTCGTAAACTTCTCCTCTTGCGTATAGATCAACAATTAGATAATCAAGAACACCTTGTGTCACACCGTCAGCCTCGTTATCAACAATTTGGTTACCGTTGTTAACAAAAACGTTCCATGGAAGACAAAGTGGATCTGAACCATCTACCACTGACTGACAAACTGGGTTTCCGTCTGCATCAGCAACAACATCAAGAGCTCTCTTGATTCTAGTAATAGATAGATCGTTCATGTATGTACTTGCAACAGCTGTTTCAGAGTTAGAATAACTAACATCGTATGTCCAACCACTTGATAGCTCACCTTCAACACCCATTACATATCTATAAGAGTTATGTCTGATGTCTTGTTGTCTACCCCCACCTTCAAGGTTTCTTCTACCTATGTAAGATGGTGTTGAATCAGCAGCTGTAAGACCTTGGTCTGTACAAATTAACTTAAACTGTTGAGCTGACATTAAAGGGTTAGCACAAGGAATAGAGCTTGTTACAAAGAAAGCACCAGAAGGAGCAATCTGTGAAACAGTTCTATCATCCATAAATTGAGCACTTGCATAAAAGCTCATATTGTCAGCAATTTCGTAATCAGCAAAGAAACCACCAGAAAGTGTTTCTGTTGGTCTTTGGAAATAATTAAATGGTCCATAGTTAAATGGTCCTGGATAATCTTCGAACTCATTAGTACCTGGAGCTACAGAGTAGTTCCAATCAGTGATTGGTCCACCACCAAAGCTAGCAAATCTACCCCATGGAACAGTACCTGAACCACCACAACCATAAGGATTTGCAGCTTGAGGCCCACCATCCCAAAGAGCACAAGCAGATACGTCATACTTACTTTGAAGAATTGCATCTCTTTCTCTTTTTTGAAGATATGCTGTAACGTTACCGCTATCACCAAGAGTTGCACCAAACATAACAGCCCAAACTTTGTTGTCTCCAACATTGACAGTATCAGGTGCTTGAGGATATCCAGCAGCTTCGACAAGAGCTCTCATATCAGAGTCCTCATTTTTATGGTTATAGTAACTATGTGTGTAACTAGCTTTAAAACCTTGGAATCCGTCATCAAGGATAAAGTTAACAACACCACCAATAGCATCAGAACCATATACTGATGATGCTCCACCAGTAACTATTTGAACTTCACTCACTAAGGCAACAGGAATATTATTAATATTAGCCGCAGAACCACCATTGATAGTACCTGGAGCCATTCTTTTTCCGTTTATAAGCGTTAAAGTTCTGTCTGAACCAATTCCTCTTAAACTAATAGTTGAAGAACCATTAGCACCATTTGAGTCTGTAATATTTTGTCCAAGCGAAATCTGTGGTAAATCAGCAAGTAACTCCTCAACTGCAACCACACCTCTTTCAGCAATATCACCTGCATCAACAGCTACAACACCACTGACACTAGATAAATTGGGATCTGAAAGTCTTGTACCGGTTATTACAACCTCTTCGACATCTTCATCTGCAGATGAATCTTGAGCAACAACATTGATATTAAAAATACCAAAAGTGAGCACAAGTACTGCAAACAAATAATTTTTAAAATTAAACATACATTTCCCCTGTAAGTTATATAAATTTTTGCGCATAGCACCCAGCTATAACACGTGTTAACAGTATTGTTTCAGTTTTTTTACATTATTGCTACAATTTTTTACATTATTTTATAATTAATCATAAGCTTTTAATATATTAGATAAATTTTCATTTCTTAAGTAATAAGCTCAAATATAAGCCTTTGTGTCTTTTTTCTTTTACAATAACATTATAGGAACTATAAACATTACTAAATGCTTCTAGAAAATAAGAAATTTTTAATTGCTGGAATTGCCAATAAATATTCTATAGCAGCTGGAATAGCGTATGCCATGCATAAAGAAGGAGCTGAATTAGCTTTTTCTTATCAAAATGAGAGATTATTAAAAAATATTAAGCCAATTGCAGAGGCATGTAGTTCAAAAATATTAATTGAATGCGATGTAAGCGATGATGACTCAATAAAATCATCTTTTAAAGAACTTAAGCAATGTTGGAGTACATTTGATGGTTTTGTTCATTCAATAGGTTATGCCCCCTCTGATCAACTCGAGGGTGATTTTGTTGATGTTACTACTAGAGAAGGTTTTAAAGTAGCGCATGACATAAGCTCGTATAGCTTCACTGCTATGGCAAAAGAATCAAAATCAATGCTTAATGAAAACTCTGCACTGCTAACCCTTTCATATCTTGGATCCATTCAAACAATGCCTAATTATAATGTTATGGGACTTGCAAAAGCTTCTCTTGAGGCAAATACAAGATTTCTAGCTGCGTCCTTGGGAAGAAATAATATAAGAGTCAATGCTATCTCAGCTGGTCCAATAAAAACACTTGCAGCCTCAGGTGTTAAAAATTTTAGAAAAATGCTGAGTCAACATTCAAAAAGAGCTCCTTTAGGTAGAACAGTAACTGCTGAAGAAGTTGGGAACGCTGCTGCGTTTTTATGCTCTGATTATGCGAGTGGAATAACAGGCGAAATTACCTATGTTGACGCTGGTTTCAATATTGCTGCAATGCCTCTAAATGAAATTGAGAATGATTAAAGAAGCTTATGAGAAATATATACTCCCAAAGCTTTTAGATAAATGTTGTTCAACAAAACCTGTCAATTATCAAAGAAAAAAAATCGTTCCACATGCAAAAGGAACTATTCTGGAGATAGGAATTGGTTCTGGACTAAATATCCCCTTTTACAAAAAGTCTAAAGTAGAAAAAATATATGGCTTAGATCCCTCTCCAGAACTTTGTGAGATGGCAAAACAAGCTGCTATCAAAAATGAGATAGATATCAATTTTTTATTGAATGGTGCTGAAGAGATTAAGCTCGCATCTAATTCCATTGATACTGTTCTATTAACATATACTCTTTGCACAATACCAAATCCTTTTGATGCTCTTAGGGAGATTAAAAGAGTAATGAAATCAGATGGTAAGATTCTTTTTTGTGAACATGGAGTTGCTCCAGACGACAAAGTTATTGAGTGGCAAAATAGAATAAATCCACTTTGGGGAAAATTATTTGGTGGATGCAACATAAATAGAAATATTCCAAATATTTTGTTAGAAAGTGGTTTTAAAATAAATGATCTTGAACAAATGTATCTGCCAAGCACTCCAAAGATTGTAGGTTATAATTATTGGGGCAATGCAGAAATCTAAAACATATAAGTTAAACCATTGTGTGGGTTTTATTCTCTCCATATTCATAAGTGATTTTCTTGAAAGTGATTCAGTCATAAAAAGTATTAATTATCATAAAAATAAATTTGAAAATATTGCCATTGATATATGGAATTATGCTGAACTTGGATACTTAGAGCTCAAAAGTTCAGATGCACTTGCTAAATCCTTACGAAATCAAGGTTTTCAAATTAAAAAAGGTGTTGCAGGTATTCCAACTGCATTTGTTGCTGAATTTAATAACGGAGGGCCGGTCATTGGCATTTTGGGAGAATTTGATGCCCTTCCTGGATTAGCACAAACTAATTCTCCATTTAAAGAAGTTACTGATAATGCTACTGGTGCTGGTCATGCCTGTGGACATCATCTATTTGGAGCTGCGTCTGCATGGGCGGCAGTAGCAATAAAAGAATGGTTGATCAAAAATAATTTTAAAGGAACTATAAGGTTTTACGGAACACCTGCTGAGGAAGGAGGTTCTGGAAAAGTATATATGGTCAGAGAAGGTTTATTTGATGACGTTGATATTGTTCTTCACTGGCATCCTGATGATGTAAATAGTGCAAATTCAAGAACATCAAATGCAAACAAATCAGCCAAATTTACTTTTAAAGGAATTGCTTCACATGCTGCTGGATCTCCAGAGCAAGGAAGATCAGCATTAGACGGTGTTGAGGCAATGAATCATATGGTTAATTTAATGCGAGAACACATTCCTCAAGAATCAAGAATACATTACGTTATAACAAAAGGTGGTTTAGCACCAAATGTTGTTCCAGATATTGCTGAAGTTTACTATTATGTTAGACATCCAAAAATGTCAGTAGTTGAAGAATTATTTTCAAGAGTGACTAATACTGCTGAAGGTGCTGCTATAGGAACAGATACAAAGATGTCCTATGAAGTTATGCACGGTAATTTCTCATTATTACAAAATGATGCTATTCAAAAAGTTGTTCACAAAAATTTAAGCATGGCTGGAGGAATAAAATATAATCAAAAAGAAAATGATTATGCAAAAACAATTTATGAAACATTTTTTCAACCTGATAATAAGCTAGGTACACAAGAAAACATTAGACCTTTCAAAACATCACACAGTTATGGATCAACTGATGTAGGTGACGTAAGTTGGAATGTCCCAACAGCAGGATTGAGAACAGCTACATGGGTTCCAGGTACGTCAGCACACTCTTGGCAAGCAGTTGCATCTGGAGGAACTTCAATTGGTTTAAAGGGAGCTGAACTTGCTGCAATAGTTTTAGCAAAAAGCGCAATTGAAATTATCTCGAATCCATCAATAATTGAAGAAGCGAAGACTGAGCATGTAGAGAGAATTGGTAAAGATTTTATATATAAACCTTTGCTTGGTGATAGAAAGCCGCCATTGAATTACAGGAAAATTAATTAGTTTGAACAGCTACACCAGCATTAGGTCTTCTTAAATCTGCAAAGCCATTATTTATTCCTTCAACAACGTGAATGCTTTGTGTACTTCCAATGGTTGTTTCATATTCTGTCTTATGACCCATGCTTTTTAATCTTCTAATTGTATCTCTACTTAAAGCTCTTTCATGTTCAAGACCTGTATATGGCCAATCCTTATGAATTCTTGGCAACATTGTCGCTTCCCCAATATCTAACTCAAAATCAATAACGCCAGTAATAACTCTTAAAATTGCAGCTGGTATGTCTGATCCTCCTGGTGAGCCTGTAATCAAAAAAAGATCATCATCTTTATCAAAAATAATAGTTGGAGACATTGTACTCATTGGCTTTTTTCCTGGTTCAAATCTATTTCCAGGACTTGCTACTCTTCCTATAACATTTTTATCACCATATCTGTATGCAAAATTATTCATCTGGCTATTCATTAAAATACCTGTATCTGGAATGGTAACCCCAGAACCAAAAGATAAACCTAATGTATAGGTATTTGATACAGCATTGCCATACTTATCTATAATAGAGAAATGCGTTGTGTCCTTGCCCTCTATTCTTGGCTTAAATGCTTTTATTTGGTCTACTGAACTTGATTTATTAGAATCAATTGTTTTAAACAACTCTGCAATTCTATTTTTTGAAAGAAGATCAGAAATTGGCACATCAAAGTAGTCTGGATCTCCGACAAAATGCGATCTATTGTTATGACCTCGTCTCAAGGATTCAGCAAGAAAATGATAGGTTTTTGTAGAATCACTTTTATATTTACTTATATCAATATTATTCAGAATGCTCAAAGCAGTAAGCAGTGTTATTCCACCTCCTGATGGAGGAGCAGCTGTAAACACTTTATAGCCTTTATAATTTATTGCAATCGGCATTCTGAAAAATGATTTATAGTTTTTAAGATCTTCACTTGAAATTAAGCCATTATTTTCATTCATTGCATTTACAATTTTTTCTGCAACTACTCCTTCGTAAAAGCCCTTAGTTCCATTTTTTGATATTTCTTTAAATGTGTTAGCTAAGTCAGGTCTTTTCATGATGGAAGATTCTTTTAGTGCTTTTCCATCTTTAAAAAATATAGAAAAAGATTCCTTATCTGCCCTAATTTGAGGTGTTACTTCAATCACATAATTTAAATCACTAGAAACAACAATACCTTCTTCAGCCTGTTCAATAACTGGTTGCATAATTTGTTCTAGATTTAATGATCCAAAATTTTTATGAGCCTCTAAAAGTCCATAAACTGTTCCAGGTACTGCAGATGCAAGATATGTGTAATCAACTCTTTCCCATAACTTAGAATTTCTTTCTGGTATTTTTTTTGTTCCAAGTAATTTCTCGATTGATGAGTTTCTTGGAGATTTGCTTCTGTAATCTATATAAAAAATTTCATCTCTTTCTTTTAAATAAATCAACATAAAGCCGCCGCCGCCAAGATTTCCTGCTCTAGGCAAAGTAATTGCTAGAGAAAATCCTACTGCAACTGCAGCATCAACTGCATTCCCTCCCATATCAAGAATTTTTACTCCAATATC
>CENJ01107016.1_pt1 | contig 13116 bp, 8 predicted proteins | sample 356161 | NCBI WGS metagenome assembly CENJ01 (sample SAMEA2619531, study PRJEB7988) | marine metagenome | biome: marine biome (ENVO:00000447); feature: surface water layer (ENVO:00002042); material: "saline water (ENVO:00002010), including plankton (ENVO:xxxxxxxx)" | depth 5 m
TGGTAATTGCTCTCTAAATGTATCTACATCAGGACACCAAGCATTTTTAAAATGCCCAACCTCACTTTCATAATGGTTGCGCATATCCACCAAAATGGTGTCAGAATTATCTGTAAGTAAATTAAACTCTTTGGCATTTAAGTGCTTACCAATTTTACTAGAGTCAAAATCTTTATCCTCTAATCCATCTGCAACTATTTTATCGCGAACTTTAACGATGAGTTTAAAAAATGAAAAAGACTTATTTTCTATTGCTACATTTAATCTAACTCCGTTTAAGAAATCAGTTGTATTGATGCTATCTTTAAACAAATCCATGTTTTTAGTTGGCACATTTATCTGTGCGTTAATACCTTCTTTCGCAACATAAATTCTGCCCAGAACATCCAAATCATCCAACTGAAGAAAGAGATGGTCACGAAAAATTTCAGGATTTTCAATTTTTACATATTTATAAAATGAAACAGTCATTCGAGCTGTTCCATCACTCAACACTTTTTGTTTTAGCAATTTACCATCAAGTTGATTGTGTGGTTTTTTCACTTTTTCCTGCTATGCAAATTAATATAAATTACCCAATTTAGCGGTAAATCAATATATTTGGTTTCATGAAAAAAGTCTGGGCATCAATCTCTTTCATTCTGCTTTGTATGATTGGTTTCTCACAGATAGAAAATCCAAAGGAAATAACTGCTGGAATGAGCACAGGAACTGCTGTTGGTTGGAAAATATTTATACCTGAATGCAACAAAAAAGATGTGTTAAAAGCATGGAGAAAAGAAATGGCTCAATTTGATGCCAAAATTTCAAAAGTGAAAAAATCAAAAGATTATTTTTCTGATGACGTAAGCATATCAGGCTTGGGTGAGCAAGCAGTTGATGTATTTTTTCAATGCAGTGAAGAAAATCTGGGGGTTTATGTCAACTTATTTATTCAGAGAGAAAACGAGTTTATTGGACAATCATCTAAAAGTAAAGATGTTAAATTTATAACAGAATTTTTGGTGCGTTTTGCAAAAGCAGAAAGTACAAGTGCAATAGGTGAAGAACTACAGAAGCAGCAAAAAGAATTGGGAACACTTCATAAAGAGCAAGAAAAGCTAATAGAAAATAAGTCGAAGTACGAACAAGATATCAAAGAAGCGGAAGAGTTAATAGCTGAAAGAAAACGAATGATTGAGCAAAACATCAAAGATCAAGAGACAAAATCCAAAGAAATAGAGAAGCAAGAGAAGCTTATAAACACTACCAAAATTAAGCTAGAACGATTCAGATAGGCGGTAATATTAAGCGATAATATTTTTTTCTTTGTTTAATTTCTTTCAAAGGCAGAACTTCGTCCCCATCAAGGTATGAGCGACCTTATCAAACATGAATGTGGTTTGGTTTTTATCCGCCTCAAAAAAACACTTTCGTTTTACCAAGAAAAATACAAAACACCTCTCTATGGCCTCGAAAAACTTCACGTGTTGATGACCAAACAGCTAAACCGTGGACAAGATGGAGCTGGAATTGCGGTGCTCAAATTAAATCCCAACCATGGGGAACGATATATTGCCAGGAAGAGGGAGCTTGGCAACAATGCAATTCCCAAAATTTTTGAGCGCCTCAACCAGAGGTTCAGACAAGATTCGCATCTTTGGGAAACCGATAAAGACATTGAAAGCAACTTCCCTTATGCAGGGCAATTGTTACTCGGGCATCTCAGGTATGGGACACACGGCGGCAACAGTATCGAACAAGTACACCCATTTTTAAGACAAAATAATTGGCGAAGTCGAAATCTAATATTAGCTGGGAACTTCAATATGACCAATGTTTCAGAAATGTACAAGCAACTGATTGACCTTGGTCAACACCCTAAAGAGATTTCAGACAATGTGACCATGCTTGAAAAAATAGGTCACTTCTTAGACCAAGAAAATCAAAGAATTTTTGACGCTGAAAAGCGAAAGGGCGCAAAGAACCAAGACATTTCGATTCAAATAAAAAACAAATTAGATATGGCCAGTATTCTCAAAAAATCCTTTAAAAATGTTGATGGAGGCTTTGTCATGTCAGGTATTGTAGGAGACGGTAATGCATTTGTAATAAGAGATCCAAATGGCATTCGACCTGCATTTTATTACGAAAATGACGAAATTTTTGCTCTTACATCTGAAAGACCAGCACTTCAAACTGCATTAAATATACCTATTGAAGAAGTAGAGGAACTTAAAAGGGGGCAAGCTGTTTTGGCCCAAGCAAATGGTGAAATTACAATTCGACAAGTTCTCAAAGCCAGAGAAAATAAAGCTTGCAGCTTTGAAAGAATTTATTTTTCAAGAGGCAATGATGCTGCCATTCATCATGAAAGAAAACACTTAGGTTTAAGATTAACTAAACCCATCTTAAAAGCAATAGATTTTGATTTAGATAACTCTGTTTTTTCTTATGTTCCCCATTCTGCAGCTTCAGCATTTTATGGATTGGTAGATGGTTTATATGCCTATTTAGATAAGTATAAGAGATCTAAGATACTTTCTATTTCTCATGAAAAATTAAACGAGGAACGCCTTGATAAACTTCTTAGTTTAAAAGTTCGGAGAGAAAAAATTTTAATAAAAGATAAGAAAATGAGGACATTTATAACCCAAGATCAAGACAGAGACGATCTGGTTGGCAATGTATATGACTTGACTTATGGAATTGTAAAAGCAGATAAAGACACTCTAGTAGTTGTAGATGATTCTATCGTAAGAGGTACAACTTTGAAAAAAAGTATTCTGAAAATTCTAGATCGCACGGGTGCCAAGAAAATCATTATTGCTTCATCGGCACCTATTATTAAATATCCAGATTGCTATGGTATAGACATGAGTCGATTGAAAGATTTTGTTGCCTTCAAAGCACTTATATCTCTAATTGAAAAACACAAATTGGGCAACAAGCTAAATGAAGCTTATGAAAAAGCAAAAGAACAAATACGCCCAAATAATACGAAAAATCAAAACCAATTAAAGCCTCTCTATGATTTATTTACCGATGATGAGCTAGTTGAGGAAATTGCAAGAATAGTTACGCCGACAAGGCAAAAGGCAAAAGTGAAAATAATCTATAATTCTATAGATAGTCTTCACAAAGCTTGCCCAAATAATAAAGGGGATTGGTACTTCACGGGAAATTATCCCACCCCAGGTGGACATAAAGTTGTTAATCGTGCTTTTGTATACTATATGGAAGGCAACGACAAAAGAGCCTATTAAATAAAAGGTAATTTTACTACTTCTGCAGGTATGCGCTTATTTCTTATAGCTACAAAAAGTTCCTTCCCTAATTTGGTATGTTCCGTTTGCACATAAGCCAATCCAATGCCTTTGTTTAATACAGGAGACTGAATACCAGACGTTACTTCGCCAATTTGCTCACCATCATTGTCTATAATCGAATACCCTTTTCGAGGGATTCCTCTTTCTTTCATAATAAAAGCAGTAAGTTTTTTACTAGGTTTGTCTTCTTTTAATTGCTTGTGGTAGGTTGCGTTTACAAATGGGTGGTTAAATTTTGTGATCCATCCAAGCTTTGCTTCAATTGGCGAGGTATGGTCATTGATATCATTACCATACAAACAAAAGCCCATTTCTAACCTCAAAGAATCTCTTGCGCCTAAACCACAAGGTTTTATATCATACTTTTCGCCTTCTTGTAATAACAGATTCCATACTTTTTCTAAATCCTTGTTCCATACATACAGTTCAAAACCCCCAGCACCAGTATAACCAGTGTTGGATATAATGACGTCGTCTACCGACCCTATTTTACCTGTATCAAAGTAATAAAAAGGGATTTTTTCGACATCAACTGAACTCACACTTTGAATAAGTTGAATTGCTTTGGGGCCTTGAACAGCTATAAGACCTAGTTGATCTGAAATGTTTTCCATGGTGCAATCAAAGTTCTTTTCTTCTTTTTGCGTTTTTATCCAGTCCCAGTCTTTTTCGATATTGCTTGCATTTACAACAAGATAATACTCTGTTTCATCCCATTTGTACACGATCAAGTCGTCTATTATTCCCCCTTGTAAATTTGGCAAACAGCTATATTGAGCTTGTTTATCTTGTAGAGCAAATACGTCGTTGGACGTTACCCATTGAACCAAATCTTTGGCTTGGGCACCTCGTATAACAAACTCTCCCATATGCGATACATCAAACATGCCTACTTGATTTCTTACTGCCTGGTGCTCTGCAACAAGTCCTTCGTACTGCAAAGGCATTTCAAAACCTGCAAATGCTGTCATTTTTGCACCAAGCTCAATGTGCGTTTTATACAGCGCTGTTTGTTTATTTTTCATCTATTAATGTATTTGCTTAGGCTTTTATACTTGTCTAATACTGGCGAAGGAAGATGTACAGGGTCACCCCCTTCGTCCAGACGGACAAATGTGATGTCTGTACTTACAACAACTTCTTCTTCATGGCTATAAACACTCATTTTCCTTGCTTCCATTTTGAAAGTAATACTGGTTTTTCCGATAGATGAAACTCTGGCGTATATTTTAATTAAAAAACCCTCTTTGACCTTTTTCTTAAAGATGAGTTCGTTGACCCGCACAGTTACCATATTAGGGGTATGACATACTTCCATAGCATAAGTTGCTGCTGCTTCGTCAATCCAAGTCATCATGATACCACCAAATAAGTTTCCATGAGTTCCCATATCTTTTTTCATAGCCACATGGGTAGTTATCACTTTCATCTCTTCCATATTTTATGCTTTGGTTTCGGGTTTCATTTGTGGGAAAAACAGTACTTCTTGAATGGACTCTTGATTGGTCAATAGCATGACCAATCTATCTAAGCCAATACCTATGCCTGCAGTTGGAGGCATTCCAAACTCTAAAGCACGTAGGAAGTCTTCGTCAAGATACATGGCCTCATCATCTCCTCTTTCCATTAATTTTGCCTGGTCTTCAAATCGTTTTCTTTGATCGATTGGGTCATTTAACTCTGAGTAGCAATTTGCTATTTCTTTTTTGTTTATGATTAGCTCAAAACGCTCCGTGAGTCCAGGTTTACTTCGATGTTTTTTTGTAAGTGGCGACATTTCTTCTGGGTAATCTGTTATAAATGTAGGATTAATAAGCTGATGCTCTACTTTGGCTCCAAAAATTTCATCAATCAATTTGGCTTTGCCCATACTTTTGTCCACTTCTATACCAAATGATTTCGCCAAGACGGCGAGTTCTTCTTCAGTTTTGTTGACCACTTCCTCTCCTGTATATTCTTTGATTGCATCAAATAAAGATATTCTCTTCCAAGGCCTTTTAAAATCAATTTCTGACTGCCCTACATTAAATTTAGTGCGTCCATAAACAGCTATTGCAGCTTTTTCCAGAAGTTCTTCTGTCATATCCATCATCCACTCATAATCTTTGTAGGCAACATAAAGCTCAATCTGACTAAACTCTGGATTGTGTGTTCTGTCCATACCCTCATTTCTGAAATCTTTCGCAAATTCATAAACGCCATCAAATCCACCAACAATTAATCTTTTTAAGTAGAGTTCATTGGCAATTCTTAAATAAAGCGGTATATCTAAAGCATTGTGATGGGTAACAAAAGGTCTTGCCGCTGCCCCGCCTGGTATAGATTGTAAAATAGGTGTTTCTACTTCTATGTACCCTTTCTCATTTAAAAAATCACGAATTACATTATATATTTTGGTTCTCTTTAAAAAAATTTCCTTGTGCTGCGGATTAACAATTAAATCAACATAGCGCATTCGATAACGTTTCTCTGGATCGGTAAAAGCATCATAAATAATACCATCTTTTTCTTTTGGTAGCGGCAATGGCCTCAATGATTTGCTTAGTATTTTTATACTTCTTACATGGACAGATACTTCACCTGTTTGCGTTTTAAAAACCTTTCCAGCTACCCCAAGAATGTCGCCAATGTCCAAAAGTTTTTTAAACACTGTATTGTACATAGTTTTATCTTCACCAGGGCATATTTCATCTCTATTTATGTAAAACTGAATGCTCCCTTTGGTATCCTGAATTTTTGCAAAAGATGCCTTTCCCATGATTCTTCTGGACATCATTCTGCCTGCAATACGCACTTCTTGGCCTTCAAGTTCATCAAATTTGGAAATGATGTCTTCAGAGAAATGGCTTAACTCAAAACCGTCCGCAGGATAAGGATTAATATCTAACTCTTTTAGTTTATCTAATGAATTTCGTCGTATTTTTTCTTGTTCTGATAAAGACATAAACGCGATTAAAATGCGAATATACTTGAATAAAGGGCTTTTATTTATTTGAAACAGACCTAATTCAAGCCATCTTTGTTAACTTTGAGTTTATGCGTTTTAGCCTCATGCTTTGGATATTGATGTTACTATCAAATGCCTTTGGTCAAGACGCTTTTAATTTACCACAAAAAACTGACATTAGGTTTATCCCCAACCATGGTCAATTTCATCCTAAAGTTTTGTATCGGGCAGAAATTGAAAATGGTCATCTATTTGTAGAAAAAGATCGGTTAACTTTCCACCTAAAAAATTCAAATGATTTTCACAAGATCGTTGAGTATTGGCACCACACCTCTAATTCAACGGGGAATTTACGACTTCATTCCTTTAGTTTGATTTTTTCTCAATCTCCAAAATTTGTTGAACATTTCGGACTAGGAAAAGTACAGGAATATTATAATTTTTATTTGGGAAGTAATTCAGACAAGTGGGCTTCAAAAGTGCCTGGCTTTTTGAGTGTACAATTAAATAATATATTTCCTGGAACAAATATGTTGCTTTACTCAGTTGATGGGAAATTGAAATACGACATACAAGCAGAAACCCCAAACTTGGCAAAGAATTTTTTTTTCGAAGTCATTGGTTTAAAACGTTTCAAGCTAGATGCTAAAGGCAATTTGGTTTTCCATACAAATGCAGGAATTATAAAGGATTCTAAACCAATTTCCTTTCAGAACTCCAACCAATATATAAAAAATATTGAAACCAATTTTGTTGTAACTCAACGTAAAGTATCTTTTGAATTTTCAGCGGCGACTGAGCCCGATGTACCGATTATAATTGACCCAACACTTATTTTTTCAACATATTCTGGTAGCAAAGCAGATAATTTTGGCTACACTGCCACGTACAATTCTTTAGGCCATTTGTATGCCGGAGGAATCACAGACGCCACTACAACAGGTTACCCAACCACACTAGGTGCGTATCAAAAGGATGCAGTTGGTGGATTTAGCAGAAGTCCTGCCAATCTCCCTTGCGACATTACCATAAGTAAATACCAATCCAATGGTTCTAGTTTAATTTATGCAACCTATTTGGGCGGATCTGATAGCGAATTTCCTCATAGTTTGGTTGCCAGTAAGGATGATGAACTTTATATTTTTGGAACAAGCTATAGTGTTGATTATCCCATATCCAAAAAGGCTTTTCAAAAGTCAAAATCAATAGGTACAGATATTATTGTTAGCAAACTGAATCACGCTGGCTCTAAGTTATTGGCCTCAACTTATGTTGGGGGCAATGATGACGATGGCCTCAATAGTACAGCAGATTTGCGCTATAATTATGCAGATGATTTTAGAGGAGAAATAACCTTAGATGTCAATGAAGAAGTTTGGGTTGCATCTTCAACAAATTCAACTAATTTTCCAACACAAAACCCAAGCCAAAAAGACCTTAAAGGGTTTTTAGACGGTTGTATTTTTCATCTAGATACCGGACTTTCACAAATGCGCTGGGGTACTTATTTCGGAGGAAAATCAAATGATGCTTTATACTCCATTGAATTGGATAAAAAACAAAATGTTTTTGTTTCGGGTGGCACAAAGTCTGATAGTTTAGATGTCGATACAATATATCAGCAAAAAAGAGGTGGAGACGTAGACGGTATAATCGCCAAGTTTGATAAAAACAATAAATTAGTTGCAAGCACTTATTGGGGTGGCCAGAAATATGACCAAATTTATTTTCTATCAATAGACTCAAAAGATCGTGTATACTTTGCTGGCCAAACAGAAAGTGCGCACCAAACCACGTCAGGAACATATGGTTCAAAAGATAAAGGCCAAATTATAGGTAGAATTAGTAACGATTTAAAAACACAACAATTTCTTAGCGTTTTTGGTAATAGAAATAGAAAGCCTGACATCTCACCAACGGCTTTTTTGGTAGATAGGTGTTTTAATATTTACTTATCTGGTTGGGGTTCAAATACAGATCCAAGATCAAACCCTGGAAGTACAATTGGTCTTCCAATAACACAAGATGCTTTACAAAAAACAACCGATAGCAATGATTTTTACCTCATTGCACTAGAGCCCAATGCAAGCAATATTGGCTTTGCTTCTTTTTATGGCGGCGACTCTACAGAAGACCATGTTGACGGAGGAACCTCACGGTTTGATCCTCAGGGTATAGTTTACCAAAGTGTTTGCGCCTCTTGCCCAAACCCACCCAAGAGTAGCAAAAATCAAGTTTCTGATTTTCCGACAAGCTCAAATGCTGTTTATAAAAAAAATTCTAGCCCAAGATGTAGCAATGCATCTTTCAAAATTGACTTTAGACTGTCTAAATCTGTAATAGCTGATTTTAAGGCAAGTCCTTTAGCTGGTTGTTCACCGCTTAAAGTTGACTTTACCAATTATTCCGAAAATGCCATTTCATACAAATGGATATTCACCCCCCAAGACACCAGCAAAGCAAAAAACCCAAGTTTTACTTTCAAAACTCCAGGTAAGTACACAGTTTTATTGGTTGCACGAAATGCCCTCTCTTGCAATAAGACAGACACTTTTGAGAGAGAAATTAAACTTTACGATCATTCCAAAGCAAAATTTGTAGCAAAACCCAAACGATGTGAATTGTTGGTAGAATTTATAGATAGCTCAGAAAATGCTGCAAGTTATTTCTGGGATTTTGGCGACGGGAAAACAAGCACCAAAAAAAACCCAAGCCATTTGTATCGATTCAGTGGCAAATATCCTGTGCAACTTATTGTAGGTAGTGAAACGGACTGTGTTGACACCTTCGAATCGAGTATTCGGGTTTTGATTAAAGATACCCTAAAAGCAGATTTTTCTATTCAGCCACCCGTCTCTTGCTTACCAGTTCATTATACACTAATCGACCAGTCCGATGGTGGGATGACTTTCAAATGGATTATAAATAACCAGTTAATTTCTGACTCAACCAAAGCATTTTTCAGAGTTACAGACACCATTCCAAAAAATGTATACCTCATTGTTTTAGATACAAATAGGTGTAATGAGATCGATACTGCAACAAAAGTTTTACGGGCTTTTGACGAAGCTGTTGCCAATTTTGATGTCTTCTCTGATCCCTGTACTAGGAAAATTCAAGTGGTTAATGGATCTAAAAATGCAGACACTTATGCCTATACCTTATCAGATGGAAGTGAAAATGATAGCTCAGATTTTAAGTATGAATTCGATACAGATGGAACAAAATCTATTCAACTCATTATCAATAAAGGAACAACTTGTGCAGATACAATAACCAAAACAATTGATGTCGAATTCAAGGATAGCCTAAGTGCTTTATTTGATATAAAGCCAAAAAGAGCCTGCCAACCAGTTTCTTTTACTATTGACAATAAATCCTATAATGCTACAAGTTATTTATGGGACGTTGATAATGGACAAACACCCACAGGTTTTGAACCGCAGATGACCCTATCACAAGCTGGTATATACAAGGTCAGGCTCATTGTATCTAACCGAAATGCTTGTATAACAGATGATACTTTTACCCAGACAATTGAGGTAGTTCAAAAGCCGAAAGCGGAATTTACTTACACCGCAGAAAACTGCAAATTTGATATTGAGTTGACAAATAACTCCGAAAATGCAAACAATTACCTCTGGCTATTACCAAATGACTCAACAAGTAGAGAAAAAGAGTTTACATTTTCCTTAAATGATACGGCAAAAAAAATGATACAATTGATTGCCAATCCAGACTCACTTTGTTCAGACACCGCACAATTATTGGTTGATTTAAATCCACTTTATGACAATAAATTGGAACTTTATAATGTATTTACACCTAATAACGACGGCGATAACGACTGCTTCTCTTTAGACGGGAAAATAGGTGGTTGTAAAAATATAGAATGGAAAATATTTAACCGTTGGGGCGAAAAAGTATTTGAGTCTAAAAGCTTAAAATCCTGCTGGAACGGATATGACAAAAAACAAAAAAAATTGTATCCAGAAGGCGTCTATTTTGGCATAGTGAAAATATTTGATGATTCCTTAAGTTTGCAACACACAATAAGCATCAGTATCACGTTACTAAATTAGTTATGAACAAAAACAAAAATTTATGGATTACATTGGCTTTGGTTGCCGCTTTCGCATTTTCTTCTTGTAAAACTTATGTAGCTCCTTATGATGGACCTACAACATCATCTTTGGATGCCCAACCAGACAACAAAAAGTCTTAATTTATACTATAGGTTAGGCCAATATTTCCGCAACCTTTGATCCTATTTCTGCGGGAGAGTCTACTACGTGGATTCCACAAGAACGCATAATGGCCTTTTTCGCTTGAGCTGTATCGTCAGCGCCGCCTACGATGGCGCCTGCATGTCCCATTCGCCTTCCTTTTGGGGCCGTTTCGCCAGCAATAAAACCTACCACAGGTTTGTTGCCATTTTCTTTTACCCATTTAGCAGCAGTAGCTTCCATATCTCCGCCAATTTCTCCAATCATTACTACCGCGTCCGTTTCGTCGTCCTGCATAAATAGTTTCATTGCATCTAACATGCTCGTACCGATAATTGGGTCTCCGCCAATACCTATGGCCGTAGATTGGCCCAATCCTTCTTTTGTAATTTGATCAACTGCTTCATAGGTTAAAGTTCCAGATTTTGATATTAAACCTATTCTTCCTTTTTGAAATATAAACCCTGGCATGATGCCAATTTTTGCTTCTCCTGGCGTGATTATGCCCGGACAATTGGGGCCAATCAAGATAGCATCTTTGCCATCTGCATATTTTTTAGCATCTATCATGTCTTTTACAGGGATACCCTCCGTAATTGCAACGATTACACCAATTCCAGCATCTGCTGCTTCCATTATAGCGTCTGCTGCAAATGGAGGTGGAACAAATATGATAGAAACATTCGCTTGTGTTTCATTTACGGCTTCTTTCACGGTATTAAATACGGGCAGATCAAGATGATATTGGCCTCCTTTGCCTGGTGTAACACCACCAACTAATTGTGAACCATATTCAATCATTTGAGTGGCGTGAAAACTGCCCTCTTTACCTGTAAAACCTTGGACTAAAATTTTAGAATCTTTATTGACTAGAATGCTCATAATCGACCTGTCAAAGATATTGTTATCCAAACAACTTTTTAAAACCAAAAACAATATTTGGTTCTAAAAAGGAAAGATTCTATAAAAAAAACCTCGCGCAGATTGCAGCGAGGTTTTTTTGAAGATTACATTTTACCTATTTATCTCTCAATAGGGTAACCTGACCGCTGATTGGACCAAGTCCATCATTTTCAGGTTTAGCTCTTAATCTGTACTCCAGTATGTAAAAATAAACACCCTGTGGACACTCTTTTTTGCCTTTGTTCATTACCGTTCCATCCCAATCCACTTCTGAATCCTCACTCTCAAACACCAACTCACCCCAACGGTTAAAGATTTTAATGCTGTATTCCTCATGACCCTCAATACTTGGATTAAAGAAATCATTGTCTCCATCCCCATTTGGAGTAAATACGTTATAAGGTATAATTTCAGATAGGAATTCATTTTTAACCTCCAATCGGAATGTGTCCTTACATCCAAATGCACTTACAGCGATTAACCACACATCATATTCATCGCCACCATTTCTATTGATTACTTCACCATAGTTGTGCACTGGTTCATATTCCGTACTCATTATTTGGAAAGGAGCATCATAGTCAAAATCCCACTCATAGCCTACCGCATTTGAGGATAAGTTGATGAATTTGAATTCAGGTTGTTCATAAGAACTATCTATTTCAAATTCAGCCTTTACGTAGTCCACATAGACATAGATAGTATCGTTGGAAGGACATTCCGGAGTGAAGGGATCTCCATCGTCCCAATCTGGAATAAGTATCACCCGTTTCAAGCCACTAGATTGCCACCTATGCGTTACTTGGAAACCTGACTTTATTTCGGTTGTTGAAGAATCTTCTTCAATAAGCCATGTCCATTCTGTGTAAAGCGGTTGATTTGAACTGTCTGTGAATGTCACCAACTCTTTTACACAAACTGTATCTTTATCTGCATGTGCTTTGGTCTTTAATCTTGGGAGCACAGTTACTTTAAAATAACGCGGTTCCAAAATATCAGGGCTGGGGTCAGGGAAGATAACATCGCACCGGTCAGTAAATCCAGTGATTTTATCAGATTGTCTTAAATAAACGTAGTATACCCCTGTGTCCTTATAAACATGAATGGCTGTATCTTGGAATTTTCTTGCATTTTCTTGGGAACTATCTCCCCAATTAAAGTACCAAATGGTACTGTCATCAATTGGGTAAGTTGGTGTTGGACTAATATTGTTAGCAAAAACACTATCTCCAAGACAAATGGTTATGGAGTCTCCTTGTCCAAAATTGTTCAAGAATTCAAATTCTGGCTCTGGTCCAATTATGTAAACCTGCTTGATAATACTGTCTTCACAACCAAGTGCAGAACGTACTTTTAACTTCACTGAAAAATAGCCCCTAGATGTATAAACATGGGCGGGATTTCTCAATAAACTTCTTTGTGTACCATCTCCAAAATCCCATTCCCAGTAAACCACACTGTCACAACGAAGAGAATTTGAATCTGCACAAACTTCTGACCTACAAGGGTCAAGCACATAGGAAGAGTCAAAAAAGAAGAAATCATCATCACAGCTGTTTACTGTATCATTGAGATAGAAATTTGGAATCACGTCAGTCACATATACTTTTACTTTAGAAGTATCTCTACATCCCAAGCTGTCTTCAGTTGCGATACGAATTATTTTAGGTCCTGGTGTTGAATAGGTCCATTCTCTAAATTCTACAGATGTTCGCCAGTTTTCTGCATCGCT
>CENJ01031852.1_pt1 | contig 13109 bp, 7 predicted proteins | sample 356161 | NCBI WGS metagenome assembly CENJ01 (sample SAMEA2619531, study PRJEB7988) | marine metagenome | biome: marine biome (ENVO:00000447); feature: surface water layer (ENVO:00002042); material: "saline water (ENVO:00002010), including plankton (ENVO:xxxxxxxx)" | depth 5 m
AGTCAGCAGCACCAAACCTCGCCCAGGGCTCACCGAAATATCTTTGTCCAGTGACGTAGAAAACGCATTAGTTGCCAGAATGACGGATGAGCAATGAACCTGTTGACTCTGATGGCTAGGATCTTCTACTGTAAAAGATACGCCATTCGCTTTTTTCGATACATCTACTAAACTCTGCCCCCAAGCCAAGCGTATCCCCATCTGCTCACACAATTGTGCAAATCCAGACCATGCCTTTGCGGGTTGAAGTTGTCCCTCTCTCGGCATAGAAATAGCTGAGTAGTCATTGATAGTTGTTGGTTTGTACCAATGATCTAGACCAGTCCTGTTTTTTAAAGCTGTGTTACAATGAGCCAAATGAGTCAACACCCTCTCAAATTCTGCCTCATCAGTAAATAGTTCGTGCCCACCCAAAGGTTCATATCCTATGGCTACATCACCCAGAATACTTCTTAGCAAGGATAAACCCTGCCAACGTTCATGCATTCGATCCCATACGCGCTCCGCCCGTTCTAACTGGCTGTCTGCGATAAATTCCCCTATTGTACCAATGCAAGCAAAGCCTGCATTCCTAGTACTCGCCCCCAATGGAGGAAGGTGACGATCAATAAGAGCAATTTTGGCGGTTGGATGCTTTTTAGCTAAATGATAGGCTGCTGATAGACCTGTAAATCCTGCTCCAACTACTACAAAATCATAGTTTTTTTCCAATGGTTTGTACGCCAGATAACTGGTTAATGCTTGATCCCAACCCAACTCTCTTTCCCAGTATGACCACTGAGCATAGCTAGGGCGGTGAACGGATTTTTGCACACTCATTATATTACCTCAGGCTTATTCTATCTCAGCTTCACCTGAACCGCCAATAGCTAATGATACCATTAAGGGCATTGCCGTTTCAAAAAAACCAGGATCTACATTGTATTTTGGATGATGCCAAACATAGGTTGAATCACTTTCTTGAGCCCCACTGCCGACGAAGAAAAAAGCACCTGGAAAAAATTGCTGATAAAACGAAAAATCCTCTCCTGCCATGATAGGACGTTCCATTTCTACGACCTTATCAGATGTAAATAAGCTCTGTGCATGATTAAGTACTTGTTTCGCTGCCCGCTCATCATTGATTACAGCAGGGTATCCTTTGTTAATTGTCAAGGAAATTTCAGCACTATGGGCTTGAGCAATACCCGCACAAAGTTGGTGCATTCGCTGCTCAATACGCTTGGCCGTAGCGCTAGAAAAGCTTCGTATGGTTCCCCATAATTGAAGCTTTTCCGGAATTATATTGTGGGCCGTACCTCCCTCAATTCTGCCAATCGTTACCACTGCCGATTCTGTTGGATCAACGCTTCGACTTACAATAGTCTGAAAGGCGGAGATACATTCAGCCGCAATTACCACTGGATCAATGGCTTCATGAGGGCGCGCCGCATGTCCACCAACCCCGTGAATAGTCACGTGAAACTCATCCGGAGCTGCCATTAATTCCCCAGGGCGGGTGGCAATGGTTCCCACTTTATGCGATGGAGAGGTGTGCAGACCGAATATCTGCTGAATGGGATACTTTTGTAACCATCCTGTCTCACAAAGCAAACGCCCACCTCCTGGCAATGTTTCTTCACCAGGTTGGAAAATTAACAACACCTTTCCCGATATATGGGAGGTATGTTTCGCCAATACTCGCGCGACTCCTAATAAATTAGCGGTATGCGCATCATGACCGCAACAGTGGGCTATCCCTGGTCGTGTTGAAAAAAAATCAGCTTTAGCTTCGCCCTCCTCCTGTATGGGCAGCGCGTCGATATCTGCCCTCAAAGCAACTACTCTGTCCGACGCAATGTCGCCCTGAATTATTGCTACACACCCTGTGTCCAACGGTCTTTCAACAACCAAACCTAGCTGCGTTAATTGCTGCTCAATATAGTTGGTTGTTTCAAATTCCTGATAACTTAGTTCGGGAAAACGATGCAGATATTCCCTTTCTTCATTGGCCTGTTTTAGATAAGGAGTACACCACTGTTGAATGTTCATCGGGTAGTTGATATAGGAGTTGATTGGGCTGAAACTTTCGTACGAGTTCTTCGTATGTTCTTGTACACTTATAATGTAGGAAAACTATGCGTTCATTTTCTTGGGAAATCTTTGTTGGGGCTATTCTGCTATTTTTTGTGGCTATACTAGTGAGCAACGAAAAAGAGGCAGAAGAAAGGCGTGATCGACGAGAAACTCGACCTTCGATTACATTGGAAAAAAGTATTGCCAATACCATTGAGAAATCGATACAAGCCGCTAATGAAGCTGTAGATGTGGCTAGTGAGGCTGTAGAAGCAAGTGTAGAAGCAAGTAGCAAAGCCGCGGCGACATCAACCCGTGAGGCAGGACAGGATGGAACGAAGAATGTTGTCACTGGGACTCAAAACCTAGAATCGAAAATTGAGCAAAAAGCCAGGGAAATAGAGCAGAAAATTAAAGAGAACACAACGGGTCGACTTTCCCCATCGCAGGCTCTTCAAACAATGCCTAATCAATCTAAGACAGGCACCCCGGATTCACCATCAATGTCGGAAGCGCGATTGGGTCAATGGATCGAATCATCTCCTGGAATATATACCTATTCCTCGGTACTCGCACTTAATAAAAAGGAATCCCTTAGTATCGATATTCCTTTTGGTAGCTTAGAATTTAGTAGTGAGGCTAGTGGAAGTAAGGAGAAACCTCTTCTTATTTTGACGGCTTCTGGAAAAATCCAGGACGCAAACTGGCTACAAAACCAACTGAGTATTATTGACTCAAGTACGGATAGTGGGGTGAGGGTATTTGTGAGTAAATCGGGAAACAATACGTCTAATTTTCAACTCCAAGCAAGACTGATCATTCCCGAAGAAACCAACGTGAATGCCAAAACACAGAGCGGACATATTGAATTATCAAACATAGCCGGTAAGCATTCCTTGAACACAAAAGGTGGGCATGTTGAAGTCATGGATGTAAAAGGATCCTTAGAAGTCACATCTGGGGGTGGGCACATTGATGTGTTGGACATGGAAGGAGACTTAGAACTATTTACCGAAGGAGGCCATATTACCCTAGAGAATGTATCTGGCAATATTAAGGCCACTACAAATGGGGGGCATATAGATTTAGATGAGTTAGAAGGGAGTGTATGGGCGCTGACAAAAGGAGGGAATATCACTGTATCTATCGCACAGGCAGGTGAGCGTATCACCTTGATCACCGAAGCAGGTAATATTCGTTTATCAAGCTCGGAAACTAAGCCTTATTTTTGCACAATGAATGCTAATACAGGGATAGATTTCGGTAATTCAGCCATTGCTGGAAATCTTTTTGGTGCATTTACAGGTTTTTTATTTCCACAAGAAAAACTAGATGACTATGCTAGTGATTTACAAAACTTATTTAACACCATGGATTTAACTGCTCTTGAAAATCCTACCTACGGTAGTTATGGAGTTTTACCGTTGATTAACCTATCTGCAGAACTTGGCACTATAACGACTGAATTTGAGTGATCTAGGATGACAAAAGTTGATCCTTTTGTAACCGAAGATGGGTCTTCTACCCTCTTTTCCAAACAGTATAACCAGTACTATCACAATCCTAACGGAGCCTTATCAGAGGGTCAAACGGTATTCATTGAGCGCCTGAATATTCAGGAACATCTGAAGGTACATAATGGGCAACTTAGGATTTTTGAAATGGGTTTTGGCACAGGGCTCAATTTCTTATTGGCCGCCCAAGCGTTTTTGACGACTTACCCCCATCTATTGGATAAAGATGCCGCTGAATTGCATTTTTATTCGGTCGAAGCCTACCCCATTTCTGCGGAAATTGCGGCAACGTTTCAGTATCCCATCGTTTGGCAAAAAAACACGATGACTAATTGGATTTCAAACAGTCTGAAAGGACTTAAGAAGGGCTGGAATCATCATGAACCAGAGGAGGATATTCCCATTTTCTTACATTTGTATTGGGGTAATATTCAAGAGATCACCGAACTAGACCCTCGGAATCAACGTATCGATTTCTACTTTCACGATCCTTTTTCCATTCAACAGAATCCAGAGTGTTGGGAACCAAGTATTTTTGAGCGTTACAAGAAATGGGGACATACTCAAGCGAAAGTAAGTACTTATGCTGCTGCCACTCAAATTCGTGCAGCCATGATCGTTTCTGGCTGGCACGTGTACAAAGCCTCCGGAGCCCTTGGAAAAAGGGAAATGACTATAGCTAGTTTGGAAGAACTGCCCAATGCAGTTCTCCAAGATCAGCAGTTAAAAGCCTGTGATAACCAACGCTTAACCGAGCGTTGGAATGCAAGAGAATGGGTGTAATAGGGTACTAACTCAACGAAATAAACCGCAATGCTTTAACGCCATCCATACCTTGGATGTTTTGCGTTTCTTCTTGGCTTAGCTTACGGTCGACGGCTACTGCAGTAATCGCATTTGACCCTTTTGATGCACGCCCTAAACTGAGCGCACCAATATTGATAGATTCCTTCGCCAAAGCACCACTTACCGAAGCCAACATACCTGGTTTGTCCTCATTTTGATAAAGTAACAGGTCTCCTTCCAAACGCATTTCCAATCCATAACCATCTATGTCTACCACTCGATAATCTCCATCACCAAACAGAGTAGCGGAAATACTTTTGTACTCTTCATTCTTAGGCATTCGAATAGTGATCAAGTCTGAGAAGGTTTTCGTTTTGTTGGAAGTTACTTCCTTAATCTCGAAACCACGTTCGTCCGCGTAAACACGAGCGTTAATTAAATTAATGGAGTCATCGACATACTCACTAATAATTCCCTTAAGAATACCATCTGTAAGTACATCGGCGTATTTGGTGCAGTCCCCAGCGTATTCAAATTCTAATTCGCTGGTTTGTTCTGGTGATAATTGTACCATAGCCTTACCTAGTTTCTCTGCTAGTATTAGATATGGTTGGACCTCTTTGTTAGTTAAGAGTGCAATTGATTTACCGTTTATGCTACCTTTGTAGTTGGTATTCTCCAACGCATCTGCCATCTGAGCAGCTATTTGTTCCGCTACTTTTTCCTGAGCTTCCTCAGTAGATGCTCCCAAATGTGGTGTACAAATGACCTTTGGATGAGCTAACATCTGATAAATTTCTTCGGTAGGTGGTTCAGTAGAATACACATCCAAGGCAACCCCTCCTAATACTCCCTCATCCAATAATTGAGCTAAGTCAGCTTCCTCGTAAATTCCACCACGAGCACAGTTAACTAAGCGCATGCCTTTTTTAAGACCTTCTTTGTTTGCCAGAGAAATAAGACCTTTGGTCTTTTCGGTCAGTGGGGTATGAACGGTTACATAGTCACTTGTGGTGAGAAGTTCTTCAAGCTCCACTAACTTCACACCTAAGTTTTGAGCATGTTCTTCAGTAGAAAATGGGTCATATGAGATAATCTCCATCCCAAAAACCTTCATTCTCCTAGCAACCTCGGATCCAATTTTCCCCAAGCCCACAACACCTAAAGTCTTACCGTGAACTTCGATCCCCATATACGCCTTTCGGTTCCAACCTCCTCCTTTTACCGTTTGCACTGCTTCTGGGATATTTCGTGACATCGCAATGATTAACCCGCAGGTGTGTTCTGCCGTTGAAATGGTATTCCCATCGGGAGTATTCATGACCAGTACACCTTTTGCAGTAGAAGCAGGAATGTCAATATTATCAACCCCTACCCCTGCGCGACCAATAACTTTGAGTTTTGGGGCATGTTGCAAAAGTTCAGGTGTAACCTTGGTAGCACTTCGGACAACAAGTCCATCATACTCACCAATACATGCATTCAATTCTTCAAGTGTGAGGGTACCGGGTTGTACCGCTTTAATACCACGCTGTTCAAAAACGTGTTTACAGACAGAGTCTACATTATCGAGGAGGAGTACAGAAAATGACATGATGAGGCTTCGTGAGAGTTATTAGTTGTGAAATAAATTATGATAAATAAAATGATGTGATCAGAGAAATTACGCCATAATTATTGAACAGTTCCATTAGTCGACAAATTCCCTAATTAGTTCTTTAATATCGGCAATTCCATCCTTATTCTCAGCAGAATATGAAAGAATGGGAACCTCGATATTCATGTTATAAAGCAACTTTTTTAGACTTGATCGTGCTTGTTGTACTTTATTTTTTGAGATTTTATCTGCTTTTGAAAGCACTACTGAGAAAGGAATCTGCTGGGTAGCTAGCCAGTAAAAAAAATCTTCGTCTAGTGCCGAGGGTGGATGTCTTGCATCTATCACGTGAAGAACTAACCGAAGTGTTTCTCGCTGAGTTAAATAAACACGTATGTTTTCTCCCCAACGTTCTCGCTCTTTCTTAGGCACTTTAGCGTACCCATAGCCTGGTAAATCGACAAGGTAGCAGGTCTCACCCACTTTATAGTAATTCATCTGCTGGGTTTTACCTGGCACATTGGAAGTACGAGCTAAATTTTTTCTTTTCAGCAAAGCATTGATTAACGATGACTTCCCCACATTAGACCTACCAGCAAAACAAAACTCGGGTAAGTCCATTGGTGGGCAGTCCTCTAATCGCGGGGCGCTAGTAATAAAGGTTGCGGGATCATTAAACATGGCAAGTAATCCTGCTAAAGGTGTTATACCAGCTCATTTTCTTCTTTTTCAGCTCCGAAATTAACTGGAACCGGATACTTAGAGGTAAAGCAAGCGGTGCAATAATCATTATCCGAAGGGTTGGCCTCCTTCACTGCGTTTACTAACCCATCCGGCGATAAATATCGAAGACTATCCACTCCAATCTCTTCGGCTATTTTAACAATATCTCGATCAAATCGATTGGCAATGAGTTCCTCAGGTGATGGAAAATCCATCCCATAATAACAAGGACTAATAATAGGTGGAGAGCTCACCAGAAAATGAATTTCTGCAGGATTACACTCTCGAATCATGTTAACCAGATACTGGGAAGTAGTACCCCTAACAATACTGTCATCGACGATAATGACCGAGCGTCCTTCTATCACTCCTTTCACAGGATTGAATTTTGTACGTACTTTTTGTTCTCGAGATTTTTGCCCTGGGGATATAAAGGTTCTGCCTACATAATGATTTCGAATAAGGCCGATATCATATTTACAGTCGAAGCCCATTTTTTGGTTTTCACTAGCATACCCTATAGCAGCAGTGTTTGAGGAATCAGGAACAGAAATTATAACAGGTTTACTTCCCGTCTCTTTTTGGACTACTTCATGAATAGGATGTTCCTTTGCTAGGGCTTTACCTAAATTCCGACGAATTTTATCCACCATCTCGCCAAAAATCATACTGTCGGGTCGGGAAAAATATACATACTCAAAAATACACTGTGAGGTTGCAGTCCCATCTTTGGGTGAAATATGAAATGAAGTTAACTCTGAAGGACTTAGGCCTTTCTCAGCTGCGTTATGAGGAATAACCAATACTTCCCCTGCCTCAACATCTCTCACATACTCTGCCCCTATAATATCGAAAGCGCAGGTCTCAGAGGCTACACAATAGGCTCCATCTTTAACTCCTAGAGCCAGAGGCCGAAACCCATTCGGGTCTCGTACGGCAACCAAGGCCTCGTCGGTAAGTATGACCAAGCAAAAGGCTCCTTCAATCTGTCCTAAAGCATCTAAGATTTGATCCATCTGCTGCTCTTTCTTGCTTTGAGCAATCAAATGCAAAATAAGCTCGGTGTCAGAAGTACTCTGAAATAACACCCCATTTTTGGTAAATGATTCTCTTATTTGCTTCGCATTCGAGAGATTTCCATTATGCCCTATGGCAATATTTCCGGATCGATAATGTACCCTAAATGGCTGGATATTGGCCGGATTTTTGGATGATCCCGAAGTAGAATACCGGTTATGCCCAATTGCAGAACGTCCTTTAAGGATTTTTTTGAAAATTTTAGGCTTATCAAACACACTTAAAACCAATCCAAAATCTTTGTAGGTGGGCATGACTTTTCGCCCTTTTTCCTCATCAAAATATGAGGTAACTATCCCTGCTGATTCCTGACCCCGGTGCTGCAAGGAATGCAGTCCATAATAACTGAGTAAAGCTGCCTCTGGGTGATCGGCTATTCCAAAAATACCACAGTATTCACGTGGCTTATCGCTCATCGTTTCTCCAACTGATTCTAAGTTGCCTAAAGATAACCAAACTTATGGAGTTACTCGCATCAAATTATCCACAAGATATCACCACTTTAACCAGTATTCTTTTTGGTTTATGTATGCCATACTAGAAATGTTGAGTATTCCTTGCCTAATTAGTTTTTTACTACCATCACGGATTTTTACTAACTAATTCACCATTATTGAAAAATTACGTTAAGTCACCTTGCTTATTAATAAGATTGCGATAATTTAATACGATGAATCTAAATCGGACCAGAGGCTGTTAAATGGTCTCCACATTAGCTGCTAAATTGCTCATTTAAGCCGTTAAACGTCCACTAACGTAACACAAAAACCGAATAATATATGATACGACAAACATCAATGTGGATGTTGAGTTGGGTTTTACTACTCTTCCTGCTCACTCCTTCCACTTTTGCACAAGTAGGCCCTGACGCCGCTGAACTAAATTACTCAGCCCTTAGCTGGAGGGGCGTAAGCACCGGTTTCGCATCGGGACGAATTTCAGACATCGCTATTCATCCCGACGACGAAAATCTATGGTACGTAGCCGTTGGCTCTGGGGGCGTTTGGAAAACAGAAAACGCCGGTATCACGTGGACTCCCATTTTTGATCGAGAATCTTCCTATTCCATAGGGAGCGTAACCATTGACCCGAACAATCCCAACCACATATGGGTCGGAACCGGAGAAAATGTTGGTGGCCGGCATGTTGGCTTTGGTGATGGAGTATATAAAAGTACGGACGCCGGAGCTTCTTGGACCAACATGGGTTTAAAAGCATCGGAACACATTTCAAAAGTAATGGTTCATCCTGAAAACTCCGATGTGGTTTGGGTTGCGGCTCAAGGTCCGCTATGGACTGCGGGAGGAGAACGAGGTTTATACAAAACAACCGATGGCGGAACGACTTGGACCAAAGTATTAGGCGACGAGGAATGGGTTGGGGTCACTGATATGGTCATAGACCCCAGAGATCCTGATGTGCTTTATGCTGCTACATGGCAACGTCATAGAACAGTAGCAGCCTACATGGGTGGTGGGCCAGGTACTGGTATTCACAAATCTACCGATGGAGGTGAAACTTGGATAGAACTCAAAAAAGGCATTCCTGGATCCAACAAAGGTAAAATAGGCCTGGCCATCTCTCCCCAACAACCTGACATAGTATACGCTGCTATAGAATTGGACCGAACCAAAGGTGGACTTTACATGTCTGAAGATAGAGGGGCAAGTTGGAAAAAAATGTCAGATATGGTTTCAGGAGGAACCGGACCTCATTACTATCAGGAGCTATATGCATCGCCCCACCATTTTGGGCGCATTTATCTCATGAATGTTCGCACAATCGTTTCCAATGACCACGGTCGTACTTATAGTAACTTACCCGAACGAAATAAGCATTCAGATAACCATGCACTGGCTTTCCGAATCGACGATCCTGATTATCTTCTGATGGGTAGCGATGGTGGTGTATATGAAAGTTATGATCATGCCAATAATTGGAGATATATAGGGAATCTGCCATTAACACAGTATTACAAAGTAGCCGTAGATGATGAACTCCCCTTCTACAACCTATATGGTGGAACACAGGATAACGGAACTCATGAAGGCCCATCAGCTACAGATTTAGTTGAGGGTATTCGAAATACAGATTGGAAACATATCCTATTTGCAGATGGACATGATACTGCAACCGAACCTGGTAATCCCAATATTGTCTATGGTGAAACACAAAGAGGTGGTCTACATCGTATTGATCGTGCAACCGGAACCGTTACATTCATCCAGCCACAACCCCTTGAAGGGGAAGATTATGAACGATACAATTGGGATGCTCCTATCTTAGTTAGTCCACACAGTCCAACTAGACTGTATTTTGCTTCTCACAGAGTGTGGCGCTCTGATGACAGAGGTGATTCTTGGACTCCGATATCTGGAGATTTATCTCGTAATCAAGAACGAATGAATCTTCCTATTATGGGACGCATTCAAAGTTGGGATAATGCCTGGGACATGAATGCTATGTCTGACTATAACACCATCACCTCATTGGGAGAATCGCCCTTACAAGAAGGATTACTTTACGTGGGTACCGATGATGGAATTATTCAGGTAAGTGAAGATGGTGGAGAAAATTGGAACAAAATTGAAGTAGGTAGCATTAAAGGTATTCCAGCAACCACTTTTGTAAATGATATTCGGGCTGATTTACATGATGTCAATACCGTATATGCTGCCTTGGACAATCATAAGTATGGAGATTTTAATCCCTATATCATCAAAAGTACCAATCGTGGAAAATCTTGGTCCATAATCTCTAGTGATTTACCCGAGCGCCACCTTGTTTGGAGAGTCGTTCAGGATCATGTAGCACCTAATCTTTTATTTGCAGCCACGGAATTCGGGGTGTATTTCACCGTTGATGGTGGGAAAGAATGGATAGAATTTAATACTGGTCTACCGACCATATCGGTACGTGATATCACCATACAACGACGAGAGAACGACTTGGTAGCAGCTACCTTTGGCCGAGGGTATTATATTATAGATGACATAAGTCCATTGCGGGAAATCTCGAAGGAAACACTGGCTAAAGACGCTGACTTATTCCCAACACGTCCTGCTAAATGGTTTATGCCACGTGCGGTTGAAATTGATCCTGGAGCCTCTTTCTTCACGGCTAAAAATCCAGAATTTGGAGCTACCTTTACTTACTATTTAAAGGATGGTTTAACTACCAAAAAAGCAGAACGAATGAAATCCGAGCGGGCCATTGCAGCCGATCAAGACATTCCATTCCCAGGTTGGGATGCACTGGAAGAAGAAATGCGAGAGACAGCTCCATACATTCGTATTAGCATAGCAGATGCGAACGGAAATGTGATTCAAACTCTAAAAGGTTCTGCTCGAAAAGGACTTAATAGAGCCACATGGAATCTTCGTTTAGCTTCTCAGAATGTGGTTTCCCTTGCTCGTCGCGGTGGTGGAGGTGGATGGTTTGGTGGCGGTTTCATGGCTGTACCAGGTACCTATACCGCACATTTAGCCAAAGTTGAAGCTGGTGTAGTAACCACTCTAGATGATCCTATTGAATTCGAAGTAGTTCCTCTACGTGAAGCTAGCATTCCTGGTCCAAGCTTTAATGAAATGCTTGCTTTCCAAAATGAACTTACCTCGTTTCAGCGAGAATTAACTCAATTTGGCCAAATGCTTCAAAAGCATATGTCTCACCTTCAGGCAATGCGAACAGCACATGGTCTAGCTCTTAATCCATCTACTGAGTTAGAAAAAGAGTTACATGAGGCACACATGCAAATGCTTGAACTACAAGAACTCGTAGAGGGAAGTGAAGCTAAGAACGAAATTGGTGAAATAAATGCTCCTACTCCAAACGACCGTATGTTTATTGGAATGAGGGGACTTTTCACTTCAACACATGCCCCTACTCAGATGCACAAAGACATGCTCGAAATTGGTAAAAGAGAATTTGTACCAATTGAGGCTGAACTTGAACGATTTGCTGCTGAAGTAATGCCGAGCTTAGAAGCTGCGCTGTCACAAACTAACGCTCCACCAATAGAAGAGTAAATCGGCAGATTTCAAATAATTTTAAATACAAAGCCCCAAGTCATTTATCACTTGGGGCTTTTTTATTGGTTTAAAATTCGAGTACATTTGGTATATACAAACCCGCTTAAATACCTTCTATATGCACAAAGCGACGAAAAATACTGTCTTTTGGCTCATTACTTTATTTACTCCGATTATCATTTTACTGTTAACTGAAATGTCTCTAAGACTAGGCGGTTACGAATCGGAAAAACAAGAACTTTTCATTGAGGCCCCAAATACGCCGGATTATCTGATTGCAAATTCAAAATTTATTGAACGATACTTTCCTTCTTTTGTTCCTAAAATTGCCCCAAATGCGTTTCGAAAAGAAAAGGTGCAAAATACCTTTCGGATATTTGTCTTTGGCGGGTCGAGTGCCGAAGGATTTCCGTATAATTTTTATACTAGCTTCGCAGACCAGTTAAAACAAAAACTTTTACTGAACACACAAGGTTTGTCGGTAGAAGTAATTAATTTAGGTATGACCGCGGTCAACTCATATGTGATTCATGATTTGGCCAAACGAGTCTTTCCCTATGAACCCGATGCAGTTATTATATATGCAGGACATAATGAATATTATGGGTCTTTTGGGGCAGCCACTACACAGTTTGGTTTTACCAATTCGATCGGACTAAAGCGATTGATTTTATGGCTTAAGGACTGGCGTGTATATCAATTCCTTGAGAACACGCTACAACTAGTTGGCGAAAATCAGGATACTAGCGAACGTCGTACTATGATGGCAAAGGTGATAAGTGAATCAGATATCCCAGTAGAGTCTGACATTTATCGTCATGGGATAGAGCAGTATCGCTCGAATATGAGCGATATTGTTAAACGCTTTGATAAAAATGGGATACCAATTTTCTTGGGTACATTAGCATCCAATCTCATGGATCAAGCTCCTTTGAGTGATAATCCAGACGTTTTGGCTTTATATGAGCAAGCTCAAGCTACCTACGAAGAAGGACTCGTTGATGAAGCTTCTACCTTATTTCTGCAAGCCAAAGAGCTTGATGGTACCCGTTTTCGTGCACCTGAAGAAATGAACCATATTCTTACAAACATTACCCAAGAGACTTCGGCCGAGTTGGTACCTATTCAAGCTGTGCTACGGAACGCATCAACCAGAAAAATAGAAGATACAAGCTTGTTTATAGATCACTTGCATCCGAACGATCGGGGACATAAAATTATAGCGAATACTTTTTTTGAGGCTATATCACTCCTCCCAAAGCTACAAAGCTTCCTAAATCCGAATCCAATTGGCCCACCTTCAGAGATTAGCACCTTTGAAAAAGC
>CENJ01000240.1_pt1 | contig 13082 bp, 14 predicted proteins | sample 356161 | NCBI WGS metagenome assembly CENJ01 (sample SAMEA2619531, study PRJEB7988) | marine metagenome | biome: marine biome (ENVO:00000447); feature: surface water layer (ENVO:00002042); material: "saline water (ENVO:00002010), including plankton (ENVO:xxxxxxxx)" | depth 5 m
TAAATAGTATCAGTATTTAAAATGTCGTTTACAATATAGGCTTGTAATAGGCATGGCATTGAAATAATTGCGGCAACATTTAATAGCATTGGAATATGGAGTAGATAGGCTGTGATAAGTAACATCGGTATCATGGCTAATATGACAATGCTGAGTAATCCAATTACAAATCGGTTATTAGGTTCAAGGCCGGTCCAATATACAATGGGAGAAATCGTGCCAAAACTGTAAATTTGATGTGTTTCATTCGTCTCTTTTTTAAAATGTTTTGGTAATCTTGGTAGTTCTGTTGATAAGCTCGATAGTGTTGACGAACTCATGAGCGTATAGCGTTCAAAAGGGTCATCATAGCTTTCCAGTGTGATTTGATGTGGTATAGAGGATTTGCTGATTGTTTCCCGCTCGCCTTTATCTTTTCCAAAAGAGTGTAATTCATGTTCTTTAATGATTTCAGGAAATGTAGATTGTAACTCACCAATCAATGTTTGATAAAGTGGTTTAAATCCCTCAATAGGCAAACCACCATCTGTGTGGAAGCGATTAGCGTAAGCATGTCCATACAAACGATTTAATTGTAAGTTGATGCTGCTCATTTTATTTTGCAGCATTTTAATTGAGGCTTCATATTTTTTAATATGTGCTTCTGTCAACGTGGTATATTGTATAAATTTCGAATTGAGGTGATTATAGTGAACCAGCTCATTGATAAGGTGATAAAAGTCTTGAGAATAAATGCTGATCGCCCCGGGATTAGACAGTATGTATCTACATAGCTGATCTGCACTCGGTTTCAATCTCTTTGCTAATGTGCTGTTTGGATTTAATTCTCCTATAAATCGACTTAAGCTTGCAGTGAATGTGATTAATTCTCTGGAAATATATTGATTTTTACTAGTCAGGCAACGCTCCTTGCTTTTAATATCTTCTCTAATCTGTGCGATTTCGACTTGATATTGATTTTTTGTTTCTTCTAGCTTGACATATTCTTGTTTAAGTTTAGTGGATTGTGCTTTCTCAAAAGAGATGGTTTCTTGCAGCGATAGATTTTGGTTCTTGGTTCTGAAAGTGTTTGTTAGATGACTGTGATTTTTTAATATATCGGATGATACGACATAGAGCATGACTACTGGGAAAGCAATAGCAATTCCTGCTGTAAGCAACAATGCATTTTCAAGCGCAAAGCCTGTGATCATCAAAGCAGGTACGGCTAATAAGAGCGCACCACATAAAGTCATAAAGCAGAATCTTGTGAATGCACCCATTTGAGATAACCTAATTGAAATAGGAATTTCGTTTAGAATTTCCTCAGAGAGCGGTGTCTGTACAGATAACCCATAGGTCATATCTGCTCTTCCATTAGATCTGTCACTCATGCTAACATCCTGTAAATATGAACTTTAGTATAGTTTAAAAAGGACCTTTTGACATGAAAACGGCTGAATTTTTATTAGAAAAGATGGTGGACTGCTTACCGGCCCATGGTTTAGTTGAGAAATTGAAAGAAAAAAAGTCTCTAAGAGTAAAATTAGGGGTAGACCCCACTCGACCAGACATTCATATTGGGCATGCGATTGTGTTGAAACAGTTAAAACGTTTTCAAGATCTTGGTCATGAGGTGATATTTCTCATTGGTGATTTTACGGCAATGATTGGTGATCCCTCTGGTCGTGATGTGACACGTCCCCCGTTAACAATGGCATCTATCAAAGAAAATGCTAAGAGTTATTTGCAACAAGTAGGCAAAATACTCGATTTGTCAAAACTAAGCATTGTTTATAACAGCGAGTGGTTAGGTGCAATGTCAGCACAGCAGTTAATTGAGTTATCTAGTTTACAGACTGTGGCGAGAATGTTGGAGAGGGATGATTTTTCAAAGCGCTATCAAAACGGTCAATCGATTGCGATTCATGAATTTTTGTACCCTTTATTACAAGGCTATGATTCGGTGGCATTAAAGTCAGATATTGAACTGGGTGGCACAGACCAGACTTTTAATTTACTAATGGGACGAGAATTACAAAAGCATTACGGTCAATCTCAACAAGTAGTGATGACTTTTCCATTGTTAGAGGGTTTAGATGGTGTAAAGAAAATGTCTAAATCATATGGTAACACGATTGGTTTAGACGACCACCCAGATGATATGTTTGGTAAGGTCATGTCTATCAGTGATACGTTAATGTGGCGATATTTTGAATTGATCTCTAACTTTGATGTAACCACCATTAAAGGGTTCAAAGAGGACACTGAGGCAGGCAAAAACCCCAGAGATGTTAAGTTGATCCTTGCTGAAGACATCGTATCACAATTTCATAACGAAACTTTAGCTTCTCAAGCAAAAGAGCACTTTTTAAATCGTTTTCAACAAAAGCAAATTCCTGATGATCGTCCAGTAGAGAAAATATCCAAGGATGATTTAGAAACACCCATTATTCAACTACTCAAAAAAGCATCGCTGATTACGAGCACATCTGAAGGGCTTCGTTTATTAAAGCAAGGTGCCATCAAGGTTGATGGTGAAAAGATTCTAGAGAATCATCCAATTAAAAAGCAACAATGCATCGTGACGGTTGGTAAACGACGCATTATTGAGTTTATTAAAGATCAGTAACCAATGGTAAGTTGTTTAGAAGACGGATCTGCTTGACGATCTTCAGAAAACAGTGAATAGATAGATCGTGGAATCATCGATGTCATATTTGGAGAACGATGTGTCACTGAGTTTAACACGGTAAATAGTACATTGACATCAGTCGCTCTAAGAAACTTCAGTATATTCACAGAAAACACCTGTTCTATGCCCATTTTAGCTTGCAGTGCATGACTAATCTTACGACAAACAGGATGTGCATGTAGATTCATTGCTGACAAGAATTGATGAATTTCAATTGTGCTATAGCCTTGTTCATTCATCATACTAACCACATTGTGTATGAATTCTTGTTCTTGCATCGCTGCGTCTTTTTCAAAAGAGATGTTGACATTGCATAGTTGTAGAAGATGGATGATTTCATTCATATTCAAACCTTCATACTTAAGGATAGGTATAATTTCTCCAATTACCTCATGCAAGCAATGTCGGTTGAAGTAAATCTTAGCCATGACATGCATCACTCTTGTTCTAAAGTTGTCCCATTTTTCATCCCCTGAAAATAACAGTGTTTTGAGTTGTGCTCTTCGTATACTATTGAGTTTCAGATCCTCTGTGGCTAGGCCATCTAATAGGTCAGAGTAGGTCATTTGGTTAGGTGCTAAAGTTCGATCTAATGATGCTTTATTGTGAATGATCATGATATTAGTCTGTGCTATTAGATCAATCTCCTGATTCGGAGGTACGATGATAAAATGATCATTTGGACTTTTTTTATAGAGCCACACCGAAAGGCCTTTGGTGATGCCCGTATTTTTTGATAGGATGACTTCTTGACAATTTAAGTCAATCTGTAGGGGTTGATTAGTTAAGCGATCATCCATCATATAGATATACTGTGTATTGCCTTTTTTAAGTAGTTGAAGGCGGCTATCATGTGCCTGCCTTGCTAATATTTTTCCTAATTCTGCACCTGCTAAAGGCGGTGATAAAGGAGTTTGTTCTGCATCTTGAGATGGTTGAACGAGTAGAATGCTTTTCATTATTTTGTACCTCAGTTATTTTTATTGTAACAAATAAATATTAAGGTTTTATGAAGATGGTGGGAGTTTGTCAATGGCTTGAATTATTGATAGTATGTATTTTATTTGAGGTCATTATGAAAAATATACCAGCAGGCAAAGATCTTCCAAATCAGATGAATGTCATTATTGAAATTTCATCGAATAGTTCACCGGTCAAATATGAGGTGTGTAAAGAGTCAGGCTTATTAGAAGTCGACCGTTTTTTAACTTCCGCAATGCACTATCCTTGCGATTATGGTTATGTACCAAATACACTTTGTGATGATGGTGATCCTGTCGATGTCTGTGTGATTGCGCCATTTCCAATTATTCCAGGTGCGATGGTTGCTTGTCGTCCCATCGGTGTTTTGACAATGGAAGACGAAAAGGGTGGCGATGATAAACTTTTGGCTGTGCCTGTACCCTCAGTAGCGCCAGATTATGCACATATACAAGATCTCAAAGACATTCCACAATTAACCTTAGATCGTATTGGTCATTTTTTTGCTCATTATAAAGATCTAGAGGCGAATAAATGGGCAAAAGTTAAAGACTGGCACGGGCGTGATCATGCCAAGACCATCTTATTAGAGAGTGTGAAAGCCCATCAGAGTGAATGATGAATACTGGATGCGTTTGGCTCTAGATGCAGCAAAGTGTGCAGCATCTTTGGGCGAGGTGCCTATTGGTGCTGTGATCGTTGATCATGAGACGCTCATTGCTACTGGGCATAATCAGTCGATTACCTTGAATGACCCAACTGCACATGCAGAGATTCTGGTGATGAGAGCGGCTGCGCAGAAGCTTGGAAATTATCGTTTAAATGGCTTAACGCTATATGTCACCTTAGAGCCTTGTATGATGTGTTGGGGTGCAATGGTGCATGCTAGAATAAAACGCTTAGTTTTTGGTGCTAATGATGCTCAGAAGGGCATTATCTCTCACCAAATGATCTCCAAACAAGTGAACCATCAAATCGAATATCAAGGTGGTGTTTTATCGAAGACATGTTCTGATCAACTTAAGACTTTTTTTGAAGAAAGAAGGCATTAAAAAAGCCCTTTTACAAGGGCTTGATATTTTCGCAACGGGTCTACGCTACAAAATATACTTTGAAATTATCACGCGTTCTTAGAAACTACAACCTGTTTTTTAGGGGATGTGTTCAATACTATGAATTTCCATGATTTTTTTTCATTTCACGACTTTGAGTTCTTTTCCACTCACGTTCTTTAATCGTGGCACGTTTATCATGTAATTTTTTTCCCTTAGCGAGTGCAACGTTGATTTTTACACGGTTGTCTTTCCAGTACATTGAGAAAGGGACTAATGTGAATCCTTTTTGTTGGACTAGGCCAATGAGTTGATCAATTTGTCGACGATGTAAGAGGAGTTTTCTCGGGCGTATTGGATCTGCTTTCGAATGAGTAGAGGTTGTGGAGGGGACACTAAAATGCGCATTCACTAAAAATGCTTCCCCGCGCCGTATGGTAATATGACTTTCTTTCAGTTGGACGGTTTTATTTCTGCATGATTTTACCTCCCATCCAAGCAATAAAAGGCCTGCTTCATATTGGTCTTCAACAGAATAATCATGTTTTGCTTTACGATTCAGTGTAATCGTTTTATCATAAGAATTGGTCATGATTGAATTATCTAACATCTTAGCTAGGACCGTCAACTGAAATGGTGAAAATATATAAAACAGCACAGGTCGAGTTTTCTTGTCAACAAATGTATGATTTGGTCTGTGATGTCAACCGTTACCATGAGTTCGTGATGTATTGTTCGGATAGTCGTATCTTAAGTGAAACGGATGAGATGGTGCGTGCTTATTTAGAATTTAGTCTTGGAGGTTTTAAGCAGCGGTTGACCACAGTCAATCGGCTCAAGCCGTATCATTCTATTGCAATGCGGTTAGAGGAAGGTCCATTTCGATATTTGAAAGGTGAATGGCGTTTTGAGGCGATTGAGGAGAAGAAATGTCGTGTGTCATTGAGTATCGAATTTGAAATCTCTTCGATGATGGTGAACATGGTTTTAGGTCCTATATTTACTCAAACCGCAGAACAACTAGTATTTATTTTTGTTGAGAGAGCAAGACAAGAGTATGCTTAAACTGCATTACTGTGAGGTGATTTATTTCGAAGGTCCTGATCAATATCATTGGGCGTCTGTCGTATTAGATCAAGTGATGACGATTCGAGATGTGATTCAACGTCTGGGATGGCAGATTCCTCAAGATCGTGCTGTGGGTATTCATTCAAATTTAAAACACTGGGACACGACGGTTCAGCATCTAGATCGTGTAGAAGTATATCAACCGCTTAGAATGACGCCGAATGAAATCAGATTAAAAAGAGCGCAACAAAAGACTAACGGTTAGAGCTGAAGGGTTCAATTTTTGACAGTCTATCTTGATCGAATGTCAATTTCACACCATTCACATCATAGTGGAATCTATTTTTAGGATGCTCTTCAATATAATACCATTGATTTTTGTGAAAGAAATTTCGGTAGTCAGGTTCACCAACCGTTGCGAGTACTTTTGACGCATCCATCCCAATTTTTAATTGATTAACAGCTTGTTGATCAACGGGCCTACCTTGTTGTACAGGAGGCGTAAAAAGCATCGAGGAACATCCACTGAGTAAAAATAAGGTTAATAATAAATACTTCATAAGCAAATATTACTGAAATTTACACCACTTCACAAGCAATGAATACTTGATCTTCGCAAAACATCTGATTAGTTTAGTGGATATGGGGGAGATCATGCAGGTCCAAAAAGTCATACTATATTCTATTAATCCAGGAACAGTGCCAATTTTAGAGCAGATTATTAATCTGCTTGCAAAGCAAAAAATTGATTATTTCCTTGAACAGTCAACAGCAGAGCGGTTTGAGCAGCTCAAGGCGCCAGTGGTGAACATGGATCATGAGACCATTGATCATGATCTCGTGATTGTTGTTGGTGGAGATGGCTCGATATTAAAAGCCTCCAATATATTTGCGCCGATGAATGTGCCGGTGCTCGGTATTAATCGTGGACGATTAGGATTTTTAGTGACGCATGATCCAAATGATGAAAAGGGATTGATTGATATTTTATCTGGAGATCACCAACAAGAGTATCGGATGATGCTGGACATCAAAACCAAAAAAAACCATTATCATGCGTTAAATGAGTGTGTCATCACACGCCGTGAATCCGGACGATTAGTTGAAGTAGATGTTTTTTTAAATGATCGCTACCTTTCCTCTAATTCTTGTGATGGATTAATAGTGTCTACGCCAACTGGTTCAACAGGCCATGCATTAAGTGCTGGTGGTGCGATTATTAATCCACAAGTTGAGGCGCTATTGATCTTGCCAATGTGTCCGCATAAATTAACCTCAAGACCTATCATCGTACCTCACGACTCAAAAATCACCATGAAGGTTTCACCTGAAAACCGAATAGACCCTGTGCTAGGATGTGACGGATTAGATTTAGAGATACTGAAAGACGATGATACGGTATCTATTCAAAAAAGTGATTGGCGCCTTCAATTAATTTATCATCCTAGTTATGATTATTATCGTAATCTACGTAGTAAACTGAACTGGGAGGAGTATTCGTATTAAATGTTAAAAGCGATCAGTATTACGAACTTTGTGATCATTAATCGCCTTGAAATCGATTTTAAAACCGGATTCACTGTGCTTACTGGCCCATCAGGTTCAGGAAAATCACTTATATTTAAAGCCATTTGCTTTTGCTTTGGTCGCAAGGTAGATCGTTCTGCATTTTTAGATGCACACTTACCCATTGGAATTGAAATTCAGATTGACGATCCAGAACAAGAGGGAATCACAATCATTTCAAGGGTCATGCAGCCAACTGGTAAATCAAAATATTTACTGAATCATCAGCCGATTAAAATCCAAGCATTACAGATGCATTTTCAACGTTTAATTGGTTACAGTGAGCAACATCAACATTATACGTTGCTAGACCCTAATACACATTTACAATACCTAGATGAGTTTGCTCAAATTAATCAATCAAAATTAGCTCATGCTTATGATGAGTATCAACAGTTGGAGACAAAGTATCACCAGGCTCAAAAGATTAGAGCAGCATTTGATGAAAGTACGTTAACTCATTATGTTCAGGAACTATCAGCATTATTTGATGAAGGGCATGATTATAATGAGTTAAATGAACAAATTCATGCGTTAAAAACAGAGCAAAAAATTAAAGAGACAGCGTCTACGCTCATCAATGAGATTTCCAGTGGATCAATGCAATCCTCACTGGATGAGTTGATCGAATATGATTTTGATGAAAAGATGGATTCAAAATTAATCGAGTTTAAGGAGATTTCAGCAGATTTAAAGATCCAGTTACAGGATTTTATTGCTTCACAAGATCAGACAAGACTCAGTCATTTACAGTCTCGTTTGAATACATGGCACGATCTTGCACGTAAGTATCAAGTACACCCAATTGATCTATATGATCAATGTTGTCGTTTTGTTGAAGATTTAAAAGTGTATCAAGAGCTTGATGTTGAGACATTAGCGCTCGAGAGAAACCAATCTAAGCTGAGATATGATGAAATTGCGGATACGGTGTCGCAGACTAGAATAGATAGGGCAAAAGATTTAGATCATAAGATGACTGCCTGGATGAGGAAGTTAGGCATTGCTAATGGACAATTTAAAGTGATGATCACAACGATAAACCCTTCTCGATATGGTCGGGATCAGATTGAGTTTCAAGTCTCCACAAATATTGGCCAGCCTTTAAGTGCATTGAATGGTGTTGTTTCAGGTGGGGAATTATCTCGAATTGCGTTAGCATTAGAAGAAGTGTGTCAGTGCCATTTGAAATCTGTCCAGTTATTAGATGAAGTGGATGTTGGTATTAGTGGCGCTGTAGCCGAGCAGGTTGCAAAACTCATTTATAAGCGATCCAAAAAAACACAAGTGCTGTGTATCACGCATTTACCTCAGATGGCAATGGTTGCAGATCATCATGGTTACATTACAAAAGAGATCGAGGATGAGGCGACTTTAAAGTTTGTATTTTCGTATCTCAAATTAGAAGATCGTGAGAAAGCCCTTGCTGAGCTATTGTCTGGAGAAACAATAGATGAGATTGGTTTAAGTCATGCTCGCGCCATGTTGACCCAAGGCTCAGAGATTAGACAGTCTCATCCTCAGGAAGAGATTGAAGCGACTCTTTAAGGCAAAAAGTAGTGATGAAAATGCCAATACATGAAACAATTGGAATGACGTAGAAAGCATATTGAAAATCAGATGGGATAAACACTTTATTTTCAAAATGACTCAAGGAGGCATGATGAAGTAGCACGCTGACAATGGGTTGTAGGAATATGCCTCCTGATATGACAGCCATATTATTAAAACCGATTGCCGTGCCTATAATCCCTTTTTCGTTGATATCACTAATCACTCCAAAAGTGACACATTGCGTTGCACATGCTAGACCAAATATAAATAATGACGCCATAATCACAATCTGACTGATCCCTGGTTGATAGACAAGCACGAGGGTGCTGAGAAGACATAAGACGTAACCTAATAGTAATGCTTTTTTCCTAGAGTGGATATAATTGGATAGCCACCCCATTAAGGGGCCTCCAACTGCAACACCGATCCAAATCCACGAGACCATTAACGCAGATTGTTGCAAATTGAAGTGAAAATGTGTGGTGATGAATGTTCTTCCCCAAAGCTCAGCAACAATGGTCATAGGTGCCCAGCAACAAAAGCCAAGAATAGCAGCTACCCAGTTTTGTTTTAATTGAAAAACTCTTTTTAGCGCTGTTAAAGTCTTTATTTGGTGTGGTGTGATGTGTTGTTCTTGTTTATGATGAGGCTTGTCTTGTACGATCACCCACATGATTGCGGCAAATAAAATACCGAATAATGCAATAATTTCCATAGTGTCTCGCCACCCTAGATATTCTGTCATGACAGCGATAGGTTCATTGCCAATCATTGCACCGAGAGCGCCTAATGTTTGTATACAGCCACCAATGAGTGCAAATCTTTTTTCTGGGAACCAATGTTTAGCAATGAGTAATGGGCAGCAATAAGCAAAAGATGCTCCAAACCCTAACATGAGTCTAGAAGCCCCCGCAAGACTTAGCGAATTCGATAAAGAAAAAAGCAATGTAGATAAAGCACAAGTGAGCATGGCGGTTGTTAAAATTCTACGAGGGCCAAATTGATCACTTAATAGGCCAGCTGGAATCTGCATGAAGGTATACGAGGTGTAAAACAGGGAGGACAAAAAGCCGAGTGAAGCGATAGATAGTTGTAGGTCTACAAGTAGGAAGTCACTCACAACAGAGATGATAACTCGGAGTAGAAATTCATAAATATATAGTAATGACGCAATGGAAAGGATCAGGATGGGTTTGACTTTAATCAAGAAAGGTCAACCTGTTTACAGTGAGTCTCTTCGATGAAAAAATAGGTATTGATAAAGCCAACAATACAGCAAAGTGGTAGAATCCACATTGCATGGTGATATTCATAAATACCATAATCACGAATATTATTGAAAAGGTGTCCTTGCCAGAATAAATCAAGTAAGAACCCAAACAGTGGCTGTAGTAGTACTCCGCCAAAAATTAAAGCCATATTATTAAATGCAATCACTGTGCCAGCGAGAGATTGGCTATTTTGTTCTCTAATTAATCCAAAAGTGATAGGTTGTATCCCTGCAGAAGTTCCAAGTAAGAACATTGTTATATCTAAAGATAACAAGGAAGTCTTCTGAGGTATGATTAACATCAAGGTCGCAAGTAAACCAATGGCAAAACAGACTAAAATGGGTGTTTTGCGGCTATAAATGTTATCAGACCACCAGCCCATCACTGGACTCATAACCGCAATCCCTAACCAGACCCACAGTAATTGTGACGCTGCAAGATCTACATCTAAACCCAAGTCATGATGAATAAATTGTATGCCCCATAGTTCAGCAAACACAGCGATAGGCCCCCAACAGCAAAAACCTGTAAGTGCAATATGCCAGTTTTGTGGTTTCTTAATGATTTTGAGTAATCTTTGATACTCTGTTGAGCCTGAATGTTGATCGGACATGCATGCATTCGGCTCATCAGGCGTACAGTCGTTCTCTGGTTTATTTTGCAGGAAAATAAATATGATTAGTCCAGCAATAATACCAAAATAACCAGAGTAAATGAGTGTCGAGCGCCATCCATAGGCATCGACTAATATTGCTAGTGGACGTCCACCGAAAATGGCACCAAGGGATCCCATGGTTTGAATGATGCCAGTGACTAATGCAAAATATCTAGAAGGGAACCAATGTGTTGTGAGTACCAATGGACAGATAAATGCAAATGCAGATGCTGCTCCTGCGGCAGTACGACAAACACCAATCATCAAACTTGATTCGGTGAGTCCAAAAAATAATGTTGCGACGCCACAGAGTCCAAGTCCAATAACAAGTAATATTTTAGGTCCATACCGATCGCACAATAGCCCTGCAGGAATTTGCATGAAAGTGTATGCATAATAAAATCCAGAGGACAATAAGCCAAGTACAGAGGCGTTTAAAGAAAAATCATGCATTAATTCTACAGAGATGACACTTGGGATCACTCTGATAAAAAATTCATACACATAGAATGTCGTGCCAAGCCCAACCATGAGGATACCCATGATTTGTAATGGGATCTCTGAGGTTTTCGGGGTTGATGAAGAATGCATCTAATGGACTTCCTTAGAATCTACAAGTTTAAATAAGCGACTACAGTAAGGACATTTATATTGATCTGTTTGATGCAAAGGAATATATACCCTAGGATGCATGTTCCATACGGGGTCTCCTGGTAATGGACATGATATAGGCAGATCACTCGATTCAACTTCAACGACGTCACTGTGTCCGCCGGAAGATTTTGATTTAGCGCTAGCTTTTGAATTACTTGTGTTACTCATAAACTTTTTCTACAATACACGAATCAACTATTTACGTCAATTTTTCTTGCTATGAGTTTGAAATGCTTGTCTGATAGATTGAATGAAGTAAGCCACTTTATCAGGTTGAATATGGGGTGTGATCCCATGTCCGAGGCTAGGGATAAGATGATGATGTGAAGGTAATTTGGCGACTGTCCGGTTTACAGATTCTGCAATGGCATCTTCCGAGCCAAAGAGCATGGATGGATCAAAATTACCTTGAAGGCAAATACCTCGAGTGTTTGTTTTAAGATATGTGTCAACTAATGGCGTAGTCCAATCAATGCACATGCCTTTAGGTTGCATGTGCAGTATATGGTCTACTAAATGAGCACTATTTTTTGTAAATACAAAAAGAGGTATAGGGTCAATTGCTTGAATGATTTTTTGAATATAGTGCTGGGACCATATCACATACTCTTCTTGAGATAATGTCCCACCCCAAGTATCAAATAACACGAGTAAATCTGCACCAGCATGAGCTTGTGCTTTTAAAAAATGTATTAATGCCTCTGTTAAATGAGAGAGTAAGGCGTGTAGAGCCTTTGGATCCGTGTGTTTAAATTTTTTAATGGCATGTAAATCTTTAGAAATCTTGCCTTCAACCATGTAAGTTGCCAAAGTCCACGGTGCACCGGCAAAGCCAATCAACCCATGATGAGGTCTTTTCGTTTTCAATAGACTAATTGATTCGTAGACACAGTCTGAATAACTAGACATTGCGTGTAATTGTTGAACGTCTCTAGAGGATCTGATGGGGGAATGAATGACTGGACCAATATTTTTCTCAAACGAAACAGGTAAGCCAACTGATTCCACAAGTGTTAAAATATCTGCAAAAACGATACCAGCATCAAGATCAAAACGATCCAGTGGTTGTAGTGCTAATTGTACTGCAACTTTTGGATTAGTATATAGATCTTGGAAGCGCTCAAATTGAGCTCGAACGGCTTGATATTCTGGAAGATATCTACCAGCTTGTCTCATTAGCCATATGGGTGGAGAATCAGTCGCTACGCCTTTGAGAGTGTTGATCAGTCGTTCTTTGCCTGTCATGAGATACGCGGTAATAAGTCATATACACTGAGTAAGCTTAACAAAGCGAATAAGCACCCGAAAATAAAAATAATATAAACCATCATATTACCGCCAGGTAATATATAAGGTGACGTCATTTGATGATGTCTACATTTGATGACCACCAGCGAGGGAATAATGGCATAAAGAATGGCAATGAAGAGTGCAGCGAAGTTTAAAGCATAAGTAAACGCATTGTTAAAGTATAAAGTAAAGATCAAAGGTGGAATACTAGCAAGTAAGATTAATCGTATGCGTACGCTCAATTTGTGTTGTTTTAAGCCTAATCCATCCGCTAAAAAATCATTTAGACTCATGAGGACCCCTAAAAAAGATGTTGC
>CENJ01050440.1_pt1 | contig 13070 bp, 10 predicted proteins | sample 356161 | NCBI WGS metagenome assembly CENJ01 (sample SAMEA2619531, study PRJEB7988) | marine metagenome | biome: marine biome (ENVO:00000447); feature: surface water layer (ENVO:00002042); material: "saline water (ENVO:00002010), including plankton (ENVO:xxxxxxxx)" | depth 5 m
CAACAGCTGATAATTTTGGGATGCTTGCCGTTGGAGTAAACAATGCATCTGGCATAGGAGACACTGCAGTAGACCCGAATGATTATGGTGGGTATTATTATGCAGATGGCAATTATACTGGTTCAACTCCCGGTGTTGCATTTGTGGTTGGAAACGGAGACATAGATTCTGCAACAGGAAATGCAGGAGGTAATCCGTCGAATGCATTTATTGTGAATTATGACGGCTCAGCAACTTTGTCGGGGGAACTTACCGTAGACTCTGACGCTAGACTAAAAGCTAATATTACATCACTTGGAAATACACTTTCTAAGTTATTATTGATAGATGGAAAAAGCTACACGTTAAAATCAGATGAGTCTGTAGAAAAGATTGGGCTATTAGCACAGGAAATACAAAAAATATTTCCAGAGCTAGTCAAGCAATCTGGGGATGATGAAGGAACACTTTCTGTGAATTATCAAGGTCTGATACCAATCCTTATCAATGCAATCAAAGAACAACAAGAACAGATTAAGGATCTTAAAAAAATTCAACAATCAAAGAAGTAATCTTTACATTTTAATTTATTGGCTTGAAGATTGATTAATCTCCATTATGAGAATGTTTATACTATTCTATTTAATTGGAACATTTACTTTGAGCTCACAAAAGATATATTCATCGGATTACAAGTCTCAATCAGACGTAAGTATATTTGTGGTAGACTATAAATCTCAGGCGGATTTATTAGTACACAAGGTTAATTATAAATCACAAGCTAAAGGAAATAGTGGCCTTTGGTTTTTTGTAGATAATAAATCTGAGGCAGATGTAAAAGTATTCTTTGTAGATTACAAATCTCAAGCAGATTTAAAAATATTTTTTGTCGATTATAAATCTCAAGCAGGTTGGAATAAAAAAGAGCAAAAACATTTATTATATTAGCACACCCAAATCATTAATTAATGATAAAATATTTATATAGATTTCTTTTAGTTTTCTTGCTTCCTTTTGTGGGTGTTTCACAGATTTATGAACCCGTGAAATGGAATTTTTCAAAGCAGCAAATTTCTGAATCTTCATACGAACTTATTTTTACAGCAGACATTGATCCAGGATGGGCTATATATTCAAATGACTTATTAAACGGGGAAGTTGATTGTGATGTAGAAATATGTCCAATCCCAGTTTCATTTGAGTTTAATAAAATGGATTCTAATGAAATCAGCCTCAACGGAGAAATCATTGAAATTGAAGAGAACAAAAGTTCATCTCAAGACCCTATATTTTTGATGAAAGTTACCAAGTTTGTCAAAAAAGCAACTTTCAAACAATTGGTAGAAATTAAAAATAAAGATGCACATGTAAGTGGGTTTTTAACATACATGACCTGTGATGATACTAAGTGTTTACCACCTACGGATGTTGACTTTAGCTTCCATTTTGGTTCCGTTAAAAAAGAATCTAAAACTGATCAGGCGGCTGAAGATTTAGAAGAGAATATGTTAGACCTTTATGGATTTATACCTGATCAAATTAATGAATCTTTTGATTTATGTAATACAAATTCTGTAAACACCATCAAAAAAGACAGCTCCTTAATTAATATCTTTTTTCTTGGATTAGTTGGTGGCTTACTTGCCTTATTAACTCCATGTGTGTTTCCAATGATACCTTTAACAGTTAGTTTCTTTACAAAAAAGAATAATAATAATGGTACACGAAATGCGATAATATATGGGCTGTTTATTTTTCTTGTTTATATTTTATTGAGCGTTCCTTTTCATCTTTTAGATTCTATAAATCCTGATATTTTAAACGATATTTCCACAAATATTACACTAAATATATTCTTCTTTTTTATATTCTTATTATTTGCCTTTTCATTTTTTGGTTTCTTTGATTTAACCTTGCCATCCTCATGGGCCGCATCTTCCACGAACAAAGAATCAACCGGAGGAATTGTAGGTATATTTTTTATGGCGCTTACTCTTGCTATTGTTTCATTTTCTTGTACAGGTCCAATTTTAGGCTCATTATTAGCTGGCTCGCTTACTGCTGATTCTGGAGCATGGCAATTAACAGTAGGTATGGGTGGTTTTGGTTTGGCACTTGGCCTTCCCTTTGCATTATTTGCAATGTTTCCAAAGTTTTTAGAAAAGCTTCCAAGTTCAGGAGGCTGGCTAAATACACTAAAAGTTACCTTAGGGTTTGTAGAGCTTGCATTAGCATTGAAGTTTTTATCCAACGCAGATCTTGTTGCTCATTGGGGAATTTTAAAAATTGAACTCTTTTTAGGGTTATGGTTTTTAATATTCTTTGCCCTTGGAATCTATTTACTTGGTAAAATTAAATTTCCAAAAGATAGTCCGGTAAATAAAATATCCAATGCAAGATTAATTAGCGCTATTCTTGTAATTATTTTTTCTCTTTACCTAGCATCGGGGTTAATATATAACTCAGAAAAAAAATCCTTTAGAGCATTGTCTTTGCTAAGTGGTTTGGCACCTCCATTAAGCTACAGTTATTTCTTTCCCTCAGACTGTCCTAATAATTTAAACTGTTTTAAGGATTTAAAAACTGGAATGGATTACGCAAGATCAGTTAACAAACCTATTCTTCTTGATTTCACCGGATATGCCTGTGTTAATTGTAGAAAAATGGAGGAGCACGTTTGGCCTTTGAAAGAGGTAGATAAACTCATTAGAGATGACTTTGTTTTAATTTCTTTATATGTTGACGATAAAAAAAGTTTGTCAGATATTGAGAAAATTAATGTGAATAGAATTTCTGGAAAAGGAGTGCGCAAGTTAGAGAACTATGGTCATAAGTGGGCTTATTTTCAAGCAAGATATTTCAATGTAAATTCGCAACCATATTATTTAATAATGGATCCAAATTCCTACAGTATTTTAAACTCTCCTGTCGGCTACACACCTGACAAAATGGAGTACATTAATTTTTTAAATTGTGGTTTATCCTCATTTAAACAATTAAATAAAAATTAATTTTTACTTTTATTAAAAGATGGATTCTAAGCAGAGAAAATATGATGTTGCCTATTTAAAAATGGCACAAGAGTGGGGAAACCTGTCTTATTGTGAGAGACGGAAAGTAGGAGCTTTAATTGTCAAGAATAATAGAATAATTTCTGATGGTTATAATGGCACACCTTCAGGATTTGAAAATTTTTGCGAGGATGAGGACGGCTATACAAAATGGTATGTTTTGCATGCTGAGGCTAATGCCATAACAAAAGTCGCTTCTTCTACTCAATCATGTGATGGCGCTACATTATATATAACTTTATCACCATGCAAGCAATGCAGTAAGTTAATCTATCAAGCAAAAATTAAGAGGCTTGTTTATGCCGTTCAATACAAGGACACGTCGGGAATAGAATTTTTAAAAAAGGCAGGGGTAATTATTGATCACATCAAAATTTGAGTGACTAAAGTTTCTTTATTTTTTCGTTAATAATCATTATTCTCATTATAATTAAACAGCAAATTCCGGCAAGAATCATTACCATAGAGATATAGTTATCATTGGAAAAAAAATTTTCAAAATCAAATTCAAGCAAGTTATATACTATTAAACTAAGTGCAATAACAGATATAAAGTAGATTAAATATTTCATTTTTTTTGAATTTTATTGATTTTCTTTTTTGTTAAAAACTTGTTGACATTGTTAATAAAATAGCCTTTCATTTTCGAGAACTATTTTCAATATTTGTTAGTTCGAATCTATAAATAAATTTTTTAAATTAAGTAAAATAATGTCAACAAACAGCGAGCCACTATTAGCAGATAACAAAAACAGATTTGTAATTTTTCCAATCCAGCATCATGACATATGGGAGTGGTATAAAAAATCAGAGGCTAGTTTTTGGACTGCCGAAGAGATTGATTTGCATCAAGATCTTGCCGACTGGAACAACAAGTTGACAGACGATGAAAAGTATTTTGTCAAACATATTTTAGCTTTCTTCGCAGCAAGTGATGGAATTGTAAATGAAAACTTAGCCGAAAATTTTGTTAATGAGGTTCAATATAGTGAAGCAAAATTTTTCTACGGTTTTCAAATAATGATGGAGAATATTCATAGTGAAACATATTCCTTATTAATTGATACTTATGTTAAAGATGAAGCTGAAAAAGACCAGCTTTTTAATGCGATTGAAAATTTTCCAGCCATAAAAGAAAAAGCTGATTGGGCACTCAAATGGATTGACTCACCCAGTTTTGCTGAGCGTCTAATTGCTTTTGCAGCAGTGGAAGGAATATTTTTCTCAGGTGCATTTTGTTCCATTTTTTGGTTGAAAAAAAGAGGTCTTATGCCAGGTCTTACCTTTTCGAATGAACTTATTTCTAGAGATGAAGGAGTTCATTGTGATTTTGCTGTTCACTTGCACAATAAACACTTGATTAATAAAGTTCCACCTGCAAGAATTAGAGAAATTATTGTAGATGCACTTAACATTGAGAGAATGTTTATTACCGAATCACTTCCAGTTAGTTTAATAGGTATGAATGCAAAGCTAATGACTCAATATTTAGAGTTTGTAACAGACAGGCTACTTGTTGAATTAGGTTGTGAGAAGGAATTCAATTCTTCTAATCCATTTGATTTTATGGATATGATTTCACTCCAAGGAAAAACTAACTTTTTTGAGAAAAGAGTTTCTGAGTACCAAAAAGCGGGGGTAATGAATAAAGAAGAGGAGAAAGACAAATTTAGTTTTGATGCTGATTTTTAATCGGTCTTTCTAAACTATTCATAGTAAATTTTTAGTAAATAATCATATCCTTTTTGGGGTATAAACTTTTGAGCGAATGTTTGTAAAGAAAAGAGACGGAAGGAAAGAACCAATCATGTTCGATAAGATCACGGCCCGTGTTAGAAAGTTGTGTTATGGACTGAATGAGTTGGTAGATCCAGTCAAAGTTGCAATGCGCGTTATTGAAGGTTTATACGACGGAGTCACAACTAGTGAGCTAGACAACTTAGCTGCTGAAATTGCAGCAACACTGACAACAACGCACCCAGATTATGCAAAACTTGCTGCAAGAATTTCTGTTTCAAACCTTCACAAAAACACTAAGAAATCTTTTAGTGAGGTAATGGACGATTTGTATAACTATGTAAATCCAAGGACTGCAAAAAAAGCACCGCTTCTTTCCGACGAAGTATACAAAGTAATCAATGATAATCGCGACTTACTTGACTCAACGATAATTTACAATCGTGACTTCGGTTATGATTATTTTGGTTTCAAGACTCTGGAAAGATCTTACTTACTAAAACTTGATGGGGAAATTGCTGAGAGGCCACAGCACATGCTAATGAGGGTTTCCTTGGGAATACACTTAAATGATTTGGATTCAGCGATTGAAACTTATGAGCTCATGAGTAAAAAGTTTTTCACCCACGCAACTCCAACGCTTTTTAACTCTGGAACTCCAAAGCCGCAGATGTCTTCGTGTTTTCTTTTAACTATGAAAGATGACAGCATTGATGGTATATATGATACATTAAAACAAACCGCAAAAATATCCCAGTCTGCTGGTGGAATTGGTCTATCTATTCACACTATTAGATCAACTGGAAGTTACATTGCGGGAACCAATGGAACGAGTAACGGAATTGTACCAATGCTTCAAGTTTTTAACGACACAGCTCGATATGTTGATCAAGGTGGGGGAAAAAGAAAAGGTAGTTTTGCAATTTATGTAGAGCCATGGCATTCCGACATTTTTGACTTTCTAGATTTAAAGAAAAATCACGGAAAGGAAGAAATGAGAGCCAGAGATTTATTCTACGCTATGTGGATTCCTGACTTATTTATGAAAAGGGTAGAGCAAGATGGTCAGTGGACCCTAATGTGCCCAAATGAATGCCCAGGTCTTTGTGATGTACATGGTGAGGCCTTTGATAAATTATATTTGGACTATGAAAAAAAGGGTAAAGGAAGAAAGTCAATAAAAGCAAGGGAGTTGTGGGAAAAAATATTAGAAGCTCAAATTGAAACTGGAAACCCATACATGCTATATAAAGACGCTGCCAATGCAAAGTCAAACCAGCAAAACTTGGGTACTATTCGCTCCTCAAATTTATGTACAGAAATATTGGAATATACCTCTCCGGATGAAATCGCAGTATGCAACCTTGCATCTATCGCATTACCAATGTTTGTTAAGGACGGCAAATTTGATCACAAAGAACTACATAGAATTACAAAAAGGGTAACAAAAAATTTAAACCGTGTAATTGACAGAAATTATTACCCAGTCATTGAGGCGCAAAACTCTAACTTTAGACATCGACCAATTGGTTTAGGTGTACAGGGGTTAGCTGATACATTTATAAAATTAAGACTTCCCTTCACTTGCGATGAAGCAAAGAAATTAAATCAAGATATTTTTGAAACGATTTATCATGCTGCCGTAACCGCCTCCATGGAAGAAGCTCAAAATGATGGCCCATATGAAACCTATGAAGGATCCCCCATTAGTGAGGGAAAGTTCCAACATAATCTTTGGGGTGTGGATGAGAAGACGTTCAGCGGTTTGTGGGATTGGGATAAGCTCAGAAAGGACGTTCTGAAAAATGGAGTTAGAAACTCATTACTTGTAGCACCAATGCCTACGGCAAGCACCTCTCAAATTTTAGGAAACAATGAGTGCTTTGAGCCATACACTTCAAATATTTATACAAGAAGAGTTCTTTCCGGCGAGTTCATAATTGTAAATAAACATCTTTTAGAAGACTTGGTTGCATTAGGATTATGGAATGAAGGATTAAAGCAAGAAATTATGAGAGCAAATGGATCTATCCAAAATATCGACGGAATTCCAGAAGATATCAAAGAGTTATATAGAACTGTTTGGGAGTTGAGTATGAAAGATATTATTGACATGTCTAAACATAGAGGATATTTCATTGATCAATCTCAATCATTAAACTTATTTGTTGAGGGAGCTACAATGGCAAAATTAACATCTATGCATTTCTATGCATGGAAAAGTGGATTGAAGACAGGGATGTATTATTTAAGGACTAAGAGTGCAGTTGATGCTATTAAGTTTACTTTGGATAATAAAACAAAAGAAGAAACACCCGTTCAAGAAAAGAAAGAAGATCCTAAAGTAGTTGAAAAGAAAAAAGAGACTGCTAAAAAAACTGCTCAAAAATTTTCTAAGGCAACGGAAATAGACGTTAAGCCTATGAGCCCCGAAGAGATGAAGGAACTTATTGCAAAAAATAAAGAGGGTGAGGGTGATGACTGTTTAATGTGCGGATCTTAGTAGTTTAAGACTTAGAATTTATTGAGTAAAAGTTTTCTAATAATTCTTTTAAGGAAACTAATATTTCAGAACTAAGTTGCAGTATATCTAAATGAAGTAAATCATATTTTCCCTTTTCTTTATTTGCCGTATTGTAATTTGTTATCTGGTTTTCTATCTCTTCTTTTGACTCTATGATTTCCAGTAAAACTGTTTTAATTTTTTCATAATTTTTTTCTTCAAAAATAAGGAAGATATTATTATAAATTATATTAAAAGTATTTTCTAAATTCAAAAGTATTTTGATATTGCTAAGAGGTAATTTTCTTCTGTCCTCTTCAACATGCTTGAGCGTTCTTCTTGAAATTTTTCTAAGATTTTTTGTTGTTTGGGTTAATTTTTCTAGAATTACTAAATAAAGTTCAGTTGCTTTTTCATTTCCTTTTTCATTTGATTTAAGATAATTGAATATCTTATCTTGAAGTACATCAACTTCTTCATTTAACTTTATCACCTGGCGGCTATTTTTTTTCAGTAATTTAATATCACTTTTTGAAATCCCATCTACTGTTATTGAAAATATTTTACTACTTCTTCTTATCACATTTTCAATATTTTTAGAACTCTCTTTGACTACACCTTTTAAAGTTCTCTTTTCCATTTTCAACATTTCATTTTCACTTTTAATTATCTCAGATTCTTTTTTATACTTTAAATAGTTCCTGTATAATAAGTAGCATGTTGCTATGAAAAGTACAGGCATAAAATAAAGGCTTGACTTCATTAGGAATGCTACGAATGCAGCAGCTGAAAATGCAATAATCGCTGTTACAAACCATCCACCGATAACATTAAGGACCCCTGAGACTCTGAATATCGCACTTTCACTTCCCCAAGCTCTATCTGATAATGAAGTTCCCATTGCTACCATGAATGTTACATAAGTTGTTGATAGAGGAAGTTTATAGGATGTAGCAATAGAAATGAGAATTGATGCAACAATTAAATTAACAGAGGCTCTTACCATATCAAAAGCTGGATTTTCAAGAATTGTGTTTGTAAGTAAAAGTTGATTTGATGGAGCAAATCTATTTTCTATTCTTTCTTTGATACTGGATGGTATAATTTTTTGCGTGTTAGAATTAATCATCTCAAAAAATTTAACTAAATATTTTGCCATTAGATTTGCTTTAAATCTTTCTTTAATTTCACTTTGATCTGATAAGTCAATTGAAGTTTTTAAAACATTTTGTGCCCTTGATGAAAACCATAGTGTTACAACCATTATTGCCCCTGCAAGAAACAGTATTACATTTGGGGTTTCAACCTTGGAAGATAGCACATCCATTGTTAGTTGATCAGGTGCAATTCCAGAAATTAGCCATGCTTCATACGATTGCCATGCCGCAATAGGTACTCCGATAAAGTTTACCAAATCATTTCCAGCAAACGCTAAAGCTAGCGCAAATGTCCCAACAAGAATAATCTGCTTATATACATTTGTTTTAAATACTTTAATTAATAAATATGAAACCAAAGTCCAGATTAATGTTAAGTATATAATCACTTGTGTTGAGTTTCTTTCAAGAACATTATTAATAGTATCTCCATTTAAATAATCATAGGTAATTTCAGAGTATGAAGTTCCTTTTAACCCCTTGATTAAAATAAAATATGTTATAGATGTAATTGCAACACCTCCAAAAAAAGCTGAGATAATTTTAGATTTTTTATCGTAATCAAATGTAAGTATCAGTCTTGAAATCCACTGAACAATTGCCCCAATTGTAAATGCTATAAATACAGAAAGGACAATCCCTAAAATAATTTGAGTTGCTTTAGAGGTATTGATATAGTTTATCAGCTCAGGAAATGATTGATCATTTTCCCAAATCTTATATCCTCCAATTGCCACAGCTGATCCAAGTAATTCAAAAACAATAGAAACTGTTGTTGATGTTGGTAATCCTAAAGTGTTAAAAAAATCAAGCAGCAAAATATCAGTAATCATGACTGCCAAGAAAATAATCATGATTTCATCAAAGTAATATAAACCAGGGTTAAATATTCCTTTTCTAGCAACTTCCATCATACCACTTGAAAAAATTGCTCCTAATGCGATTCCCAAGCTTGCAATAATCATTATTTTTTTAAATGATACTGCTTTTGATCCAATTGCAGAACTTAGAAAGTTTACAGCATCATTACTTACTCCAACAATCAGATCAGCAATTGCAAGAAACCCAAGGGCTAAAACAAAAAATAAATAGATGTTTTCCAAGCTTATTTATTTGAGACAAATTTACACTTATTATTACTTTAATTATTAGTAGAATGTTAAGATTTTCTCCTATAATAGACTCGATTGTTAAGATTTAAAAAATTTTAAATCATTGATAATCAATTGATTAATTACTTAATGTTAAGTTAATGTTAAGTTAATGTTTGATAATTGTAAATAAATGTTTATATTTATTAACATAATGTTACTAAATATGCTGTTATGAAAAAGATTCTCTTATTACTTATCTCAATATCTATTTTTTGTGTTACGGAAAACTCATTAGCTCAAAATGAAAATAAACTTATTGAATACAATGAGTTTACAGAATTAATTGATGTTACATATTTTTATGAAAATGGAGCGATTATGCAAAAAGGATCATTCAATATAGATGGCTTGCCTCATGGTTTATGGAAGTCTTATACAATGGAAGGCAAAGAATTATGTAGTGGTAACTATAAGAACGGCATTAGAGAGGGCAAATGGTATTTTCAATTAGATAATGACATACAATCTGTAGACTATTTTAATTCAAAAATTATCTCAGTTGAGGAAAATGATTTTGAACTAGCAGAACTATAAATAAAAAGGCTGCATTGTTGCAGCCTTTCATAATCAACTAAAAATTAAACTAAAACTTAGTATAACTAACACTCAAATATAATTTCTCATTTTACAAATGAGATGAAATAAATATTATGAAATTATAAATTAATTGCTCTGTGTTAATATTTCTACCCGATCTAAGGTTTTAATGTAGTGTAATAATACTTTTTCCACAACCTCAAAACTATTATGTTTATAATTTAAAGTAGGATATTCTTTTATTTTTAACCAATTTTCAATTTTTGTTTTGTTAAGTTTTGGGATTACTTTATACCCTAATTCTTCTAAAGCAAACGCATTACATTTTTGCTCAAACTGATTTTTCATTGGAATTACTAATAGTTTCTTTTTTAAATAAATAGCTTCTGCTGGTGTTTCAAAACCTGCTCCACATATAATTCCCAATGAGGTAGCCATACTGACACTAAAAATCTTACTATTAATTGGTTCTAAAGTAAGATTTTTATGTAACACTCTCTCTTTAAATTCTTTGGAAAATATGTGAAAATTAAACTTATTTAATTTTGTAAATATTTTTTTCAATTTTTTTACTGAATATGCTGGCAAATATATTGCGTAGTGATCTTTAATTTTTGGTTTTAGTCTCCTTACATTTTTACTAATTATAGGAAAAAAAATATTCTTATCGTACTCTGTAAAATGAAATCCAAACCCTTCTTTAACAGGAGCGTAAAATTTTAGTATTAATTTATGTATAAACGAAAGTTTTTTTATCATGGGTACATTTTCATTTAAAAGAGCATATTGATGACTTAAAGCAAATGCTTTTTTATTTTGTAGTTTTGCTGTCCATGCAGAAATTGGCTCAAAGTCTGTAAGTATCAAATCATAATCATCTAGCTTTAAATTCCAAATGTCAATAAATAGGCGAATAAAATTCACTTTTCTAATTGTGTGAAAAAAACTTATTCCCCCTCTTTTACCAAAAACAAAACTTAACCCCTTAAATTTATATTTTACATTGAAATTTAGCTTCAAAGACGACTCTGTTCCACTTACTAAAACATCTACTTTAGCATGTTTTTTAAATATCGGTACAAGTTCATTTGCTCTAGTTATGTGACCATTTCCTGTTGCTTGAAGTGCATATAATATTTTCATTTTGTGAGTATATTATAATCATCTAACATTTCATTGAATATTTTATTAATGGGTTTAAAGCTTTCATCAATTTTAAAGTCACTATAATTAAATTTATATATTTCCCAATTTCCCTTATTATATTCCAGAGATGTTAAGTTCTCTACCCAGTCGCCTGAATTTAAATATTCAATATTTTTATTTTTTAATTTAAAAGTTTTGATACATGGTTCATGGATATGTCCACAAACTACTGACGTAAAACCATGATTTTCTGCAATTTCTACAATCGTATTTTCAAATTGGTTGATATATTTAACTGCTAGTTTAATATTTTTTTTGATTTTTTTTGAAAAAGAGGTTTTTTCTTTTTTGAAGACAAAATAGATTTTATTAATTATAAAATTTAGTAATATTAGTAAATCATATCCGTAAGAACCAAGTCTAGTTAACCATTTTGAATGCTGCATGGTTATATCAAATACATCTCCATGAAAAAACCATGTTTTTTTTCCGTTAAGATTCAAAATTAATTTATTTGATATTTTGAAATTTGATATTTTAAAACCTTTGAATCTTCTTAACTCTTCATCGTGATTTCCTGTGATATAATGTACAGTTACGCCATTATTTATTAATTTAAGAATTAGACGAATTAATTTGGTATGATATATATCCCAGTGCCTTTTTTTAAATTGCCACATATCAATAAAATCACCATTCATTACAAGCATTCTGGGCTTAATGCTTTTTAAATAGAAGTATAGTTCTTTTGCTTTAGAACCAATAGAACCTAGGTGTACATCAGATATTACAACAATCTCAACAGACCTTTTCACTAATGTAAAGGTAAACCCTAATTATTAGTAAGGTGTTAAATGATTTTTACTTAATAGTTATAAATTTATGAGAAATGTTAATTAATTTTTAACCAATCAATCAATTTAAAGTTTTGGAATCCATCATCATTGAATCCATCTTGAACAACTAAAAATCCTTTTTTATACTTTCTAGTTGACATTGATGTAACCTCAATTCCATCTGTATCACTAGTACCGTCAATACCATTTCCATCAATTACTTTCACAAATTTTTTAAGCTTATGGTTTTTTCTGTCCAATACTGCATATCCATTACTTCCTTGAACAGAAATAATAATGCTTCCATTTTCCTCATCAGACTTGTATAATGCTAAACCTTCAAAATCTTTTTTAAAAATTTTATTTACCCCAAAAATTAAACGTCTATTTTCGGCAATATTTGGATCTGCATTTATTTGCCATAAACCTTTATTTTCTTCAGCTATATAAATTTTTCCATAGTATTCATCAGCAACTAATCCTTCAATTAATGTTCTGAATTTTATGGTTCTAATTTTTTTGATGGATATTGAATTTTGAGAATCATCAACAATCCATTGTTCAACATTACCAGATTCTTTATCACTTACAAAAATATAATTTGAATTGTCTCCTTGATAAAAGGTAATTCCATAGACATCTTTCAAAGAAGATTTATTATTTGAATTGAGAATTATTTCTAGTGAGTTGTCTTTTGGATTAAGTTTATATAACTCAATTGAATTAGTGGATCTATTTGATCCACAAATGAGAGGAAAAACATCGCCTTTGAAAGAAAATTTGTTGATTATATCAACATTATTTACTCTGCCAAAGGGATAGTGATTTATTATTTGACCATCAAGATTATAAACAACCAAACCATACTTCTTGTCTGTACCAATTATTACAGAACTTTCTGGAGAATCTACATTTTCATAAATACAAATATCATCAGCAGCATCATCATT
>CENJ01173856.1_pt1 | contig 13070 bp, 16 predicted proteins | sample 356161 | NCBI WGS metagenome assembly CENJ01 (sample SAMEA2619531, study PRJEB7988) | marine metagenome | biome: marine biome (ENVO:00000447); feature: surface water layer (ENVO:00002042); material: "saline water (ENVO:00002010), including plankton (ENVO:xxxxxxxx)" | depth 5 m
AGTTTATTACTTCGTAGAAACCATTCTTTATTAGGAGTGACTTAATATTATTTTTTGCGTTGTTTTTATTATTCGAAGTATTTTTTGTAATTGTAAAATCTTCTGGATCAATTTTGTTATATCCAATAACTCTAGCAACTTCTTCTGCCAGATCATTTATATTAGTTATGTCATGTCGAAATGATGGCACGCTTACAAGATCATTTTTTACTGTGAAGCCAAGTTTAGTTAATGTATCCTCAAGTAAGTCTTTGGTAATACTTATACCCAATATTTTATTAATTTTTTGAGTATCAATTTCAATAACATTCTCTTCTTTATCAGAATAACTCTTTTGAAATAATTCAATACTTTCTATATCTGCATGCTCTTGAACAATATTTATGAATCTTCTGAGCACCATTTCTTGATTTGAACAATCAACCTCTCTTTCAAACTTGTAAGCAGCATCAGAATTAACGTCATATCTTGTAGATTTTCCAATAATTAATTCTGGATTGAAATAGGCACACTCAACTAAAACAGTCTTTGTTTCTTCATTACATGCTGTGTTTTTGCCTCCAATAATTCCAGCTAAATTGATAATTTCATTATTTGATAAAAAAACTGGATCACCTGCTTTTAGTTTAATTTTTTTATCTGTAAGTGTAGTAAATTCAGAATTTTCTTCTAAAGGTTCTAACGTAATTTTTCCTCTAATACTATTAAAGTCATAACAGTGAGTAGGTTGGCCTTGCTCATATGATAAATAATTAGAAATATCAGTAAAAAAATTGTTCTTCTTGATATCAAGTGATGTAAAGTAATCTTCAATATAATTATTGTAGATTGTTGAGAAGTTTCTTACTTTTATTTTTAAAAAACTTATATCAGTGCATAATTCTTTAAAGTTGTTTTTGAAATCCAGGTTCAAATTGTTAATATTATCTTCAAATATTGATTCGCTTTTGCCTAAACCAAAGAATATGGATAAATCTCTTGAAATACCCTTTATAGATAAGCAGTCTCCTCTGTTAGGAGTAAATTCTATATCAACTATGTCATTAGCTATAGTATGCTCATGACCTAATTGAAATAATCTATCAGAGATCATGCTGGTTGAAGGATCATCCTTGAGCATTCTCTTAATATCTTTGAGATTGAATTTCATTTAAATTGTTTTAAAAAGTCTAAATTAGATTTATAAAAGTCTCTGATATCAGAAACTTCATGTTTTAGCATCGCAATTCTTTCAACGCCAAGCCCAAAAGCAAAACCGCTATACTTCATTGAATCAATGTTACAGTTCTCAAGAACTATTGGATTAACAATGCCACACCCCAATATTTCAAGCCAACTGTTACCTTTATATTGGATATCAACTTCAGCAGATGGTTCTGTAAAGGGAAAATAGGAAGGCCTGAATCTTAGTTTTACTTCATCTCCAAATAAAGAATAAATAATTTTATATATTAAGCTTTTTAAATGGGCGAAATTTACATCTTTATCAACATATATTCCTTCTATTTGATGAAACATTGGTAAATGGGTTGCATCATCATCTTTCCTATACACCTTTCCACCAGAAATATATGCAAAAGGAGGTTTCTTTCCTAACATACTCCTAATTTGAACTGGCGAAGTGTGAGTTCTCAAAACCGAGCTCATATTGTTAACATAAAAAGTATCGTGCATTTGCCTTGCGGGGTGTGTTTTTTTTATATTTAACATATCAAAATTAAATTTTTCAGATTCAATTTCTGGGCCATGAGCAACTTCAAAACCATAGGATGAAAGCAAGTCCATAATTTTAAAAATCATATTGTTTATTGGATGATGTGATCCAAAATCATATATGGCATCAGGTAATTTAATAATGTCTTTTGAAGAGGACATTTAGGGAAAACTAATTGATTGCTGTATCTACAATTTTCTTAAAAGCAAATTCGTCAGAGACAGCAATATCTGAAAGAATTTTTCTATCAATAATTATATTTTTTGTATTTAATCCACTAATTAATCTTGAGTAAGATACGCCTATTTCTCTCGAGCCTGCATTAATCCTGGCAATCCATAATGAGCGAAATGCTCTTTTTTTATTCTTTCTATCTCTAAAAGCATACTGTAATGATTTAATATTTGATTGTTTTGCAGTCTTATATAATCTGCTTCTTGCTCCATAATGACCCTTGGTTTTGGCCAATAATTTCTTATGTTTTGATTTTGCTTTTAATGCTTTGGTAACTCTTGGCATAATTATTTAAGTAATTTTGTGGCCATTTTAAGGGTAGTTCCACTTAAATTATTAAGTCCTCTATTGTGTCTCTTTCTTTTTGTAGACTGTTTTGTCAATATATGATTCCTGTTAGCCCCTCTACTTTTTAATGAAGAACCAGTCTTTTTAAACCTTTTGGCGGCCCCAGAATGTGTTTTTAATTTGTATCCCATAATTATTTCTTTTTAAGTGGTGATAAAATCATCAGAAGCTGTCTTCCTTCCAAAGCTGGTTCTTGATCAACCTGAGCGATATCAGCAACTTCCTCTTTTAATTTATTAAGCAGTTCTAATCCCATATTACTGTTTAATATTTCTCTACCTCTAAATCTGACGCTTATTTTAGTCTTATCTCCCTCAAGAATAAAGCTTTTAATCTTTTTTAATTTAATATTGTAATCACCCGTATCTGTAGATGGTCTAAATTTTATCTCTTTTGTTGTTCTTTTAACTTTAGATTTTGAAGATGATGCGCTTTTTTTCTTATCAAAAATATATTTCCCATAATCTAGTAGTTTACAAACCACAATCTTTTCGCCAGATGTAGATACTTGAACTAAGTCCAATGAAGATGACATAGCAAATTCCAGAGCCTCTTCAAGCTTAACCATTCCCTTTTTTTCTCCGTTAGCGCCAATAAGCAACACTTTTTCAGCTTTAATCTTATTGTTTATAGGTGTGAGATTTTTTTTATTAATAGCGATAATATTTACCGAGAATTAGGACAGAATATCGGATTTCAAGATATGTCTCTTATGGAAGATCTTATTAAAAAGTGATATATGCAAAACATTTGAAGATTTTAAACTAAATCGATTACTTGGTAAATAATTAAGGTTGTAAAAATCTTTCCTTCCAAATATTATTTTTTTTAACAAATTCAATTCTTTTATTAATTCTAGAATCATTACCAGTCCAAAATTCAAAATAATATGGATAAAAAGAGAATCCTCCCCAATATGAAGGCCTGGTCCCAAGTTTTTTTTTATTTTTTATTAGCTCAGTTTCATAATTAAGGACTACATCCTCATACGAGGATATTGCTTCAGATTGATACGAGCTAACTGCAATAGCATTTTTTTCTTTAGAACGTTCAGAGAAATGGGCATCTGAGAATTTATCATTAGTTTTTTCTATTTTAGCTAAGATTCTTAATTGAAAATTTATCTCAGGCCAATGAATTAGCCCTGAAATTTGTTGATGGGTTAAAAAAGATTTGGCCTTAGGAGAATTATAATTACTAAAGAAAATCCATTCATCATATTTAATATATTTTAAATTAACATATCTTGAATTAACCTGATCTAAGTCCTTATTAAAAGAAGAAATTGCAATTCCTTCAATAATTTTTTGTTTATTTTTTAAAGCTTGATCATAATATTTTTTAAATAATTGATATGGTTTTTGCTTACTAATATTAATAAATTTAATCATTTTTAACCTCATTGAATTCGTAAAAAGAAAGCCGTTCTATGTCTTCCTCTTTAGTTTTCTCACCATATTGAATTTCAATTATATGACATGGATCTTTACAAGGATTTATGACTTGGTGCCATTCGCCTCTTTTTACCTGAAATAGATCATTTGATTTTAATTTAATCGTTTTAGATTCTCTGGGATCGCCTTTGCTATGCTTTAATTCACATGCGCCCTTACTAACAAACCAGACCTCATCACGATAAAAATGCCTTTGATAACTCATTCCCTTTCCAGGTGAAACTATAAGTTCTTTTACTTTAACTTTCTCATCTTGGAATAAATTATAGAACTTTCCCCATATCCTTGATTCCTTGTAGTATTTTGAATTTTTTAAAATTAAACTTGACGAGTTTAGCTTCTGGCTTCCTCCAATGGCAAAAACGAAATCTACATCTTTGACTTTCATTTCGGGTATATTTTGTTGTGTCCTATCTCCACCATTTGCAAAAATAATTTTATGGTTTTTATATTTTTTTTTAACTTTTTCTAACGCATTTATACAGCTACCAACCTCATCATCCTTAAAATCAATGACTTGATCGACCATATTAAGATTTTTTAAAATATTAGACCTCTCTTTAAACGGCATAAAAAAAGCTCCTTTCTTTTCTAATAACCAATCATCACTATTTAAAGCAACAATAAGTTTATCGCCAAGTTTTTTTGAATCTTCCAAATAACTAATATGCCCACTATGAATTGGATCGAAACCACCACTTACAACTACTATTGTTTTGTTATGAACCATTTTTCAATTCAACTAATGCTTATTTTTTGGAAGTCTAAACAAATACTTAAGATAATACCTTATTAAACTTTTAGCATGAAACTTCATATATTTGTAATTTACCCTGCTATCTCTTCTTGCATTATGAACCGCAACTGCTGTTTTTAAACCTCCAACTTTTATTTTATTCTTCATCAAACGTGCGCAAATGTCTACATCCTCATAGTATAGAAAAAAACTTTCATCAAAACCTTTGACTAATTGATAGGCTTCTTTTGTAAATAGCATGAACATACCGCCAACCCAGTCTGGGTATACCTCATTGGACTCACTTTTAAATATTCCTTGCGAGAACCCAAGAAGTTTTTTTAGATGAAGGTAAATAGTGGGGAAATATCTCATACTATCTTCTTCAATATTATCAAGATTTACAATTTTTGGGGAAACTAGTCCTAAACTTTCTCTATTTATAAAATTTAAAAGTAATGGAAATGGATTTCTTAAAATTCTGATATCAGGGTTTAGGACACAGAAATATTCATTTATAGAACAATTGAAAGCGCTATTATGATTTGCGCCATAACCCTTTGGAGAACTATTAGTAATAATTTTTAAAATTTCATCATCTTGAATGCGAATGTCTTCTGGAATATTGAGTGTCAAAATTATTTGTGTAATTTCTGGGATCTTCTTTAGAGAAGAAACCAGATCAACAATCATGTCTCTATGACCATGACTTACAATAGAAACAGAAATCAAAACTTAATAATTAAATTTTATATCCTGCTTCAACAGAATCTGTATAAAACATTTTTACTGTGTCTAAGGAATAGTCATCTAAATCTCTACCAATATCCTTCATGCCAGAAATTAGATTAGGCGGCAAGGTAATAATATCAGTTCCTACCCTCTCAGCTTGAAAAATGTTAAATACCTCTCTTGAGCTGGCCCACAAAGTTTCAATTTCTGGGTAATCATTAACTAATTCTGATGCATATAACATTGTTGGCTCTGGATCTATTCCTGCATTTGCAATTCTTCCAGCAAAAATAGAAATTATTGAAGGTATTCTCTTATTTAATGATTTAAAGACTTCGTCGATGTGATCAATTGTAAATAAAGCAGTGACATTTAATTTGACTCCCTCATTTGAAAGTTTATTAATAAGGTCATACGTATAATCTTGTCTTGTATTTGTCACAGGAATTTTTACATAGACATTTTCACCTAAATCTTTAAGCACCATAGCTTGATCATACATTTCGTTGATTTCGTCAGAAAACACTTCAAAAGATATTGATTTTTCATTTATTTTTGAAAGCACTTCTTTAGCAAAGCCTAAGTAATCAGTTATTCCAGCTTTTGCCATTAAAGTTGGATTTGTAGTAAAACCATCAACAGAATTATTTTTATCTGCCAAGATCATGTCATCAACATTTGCACCATCAGAATAAATTTTAATATTTAAATCACTCATTTTGTAGACTCCCATTTTGTTTCATTAATTCCAACTAAAGGATGAGAAATCAATAAATGCCATAATACTGCTTGCCATCCTTCTGTATGAGGAGTTACCAAATCTCCATCTACGGTAGGTATTACCATGGTTAATTTACTTGATTGTTTTGTAAAACCCCCATCTCTTCCTACAACTCCCATCACAGATGCTCCAAGTTCATTAGCAAGCGAAATACAATTAACCAAATTAACACTAATATTTTTATCTTTACTGCCACCGCCAACTGAAAAAACAAAAATAGCATCATTTGAATTAAAATTACTCACTTTTAACCAATTAGAATATGCCGTGTCCCAACCGTCATCATTTACTCTTGCAGTTAGCTCTGAAACATTGTCACTAGGCGTATAACATTCTATATTTCCAAGCTTTCTAAAATCACATACTGCATGACTTGAATGTCCAGCCCCACCACCAGAACCGATAAAAAATAGCCTTCCTTTTCTTTCTCTTAATGAAGAAAGTTCTTTCGCAATATTTTCAATAGTTACAGAATCTAAGCTATTAGCTATATCTGCAGTTTGATCAAGATAACTCTGAGAAAAAGACATATTTGCACCTCAAAATGTTTATTTAATAAGACTGGTTAAGCTTTGAATTTTATTATTAAATATTATATGTTTATTATAATTTGTCTCAAGTAAAAAAGCATCTATGCCTGCAGAATTTGCGGCTTTAATGTCCTTGATGCTGTCTCCAATCATAACGCAATCATCTGTTTTTAAATTATTTTTAGCCATCGCTTTTAGTATCATTCCTGGCTTAGGTTTTCTGCATTCACAATTATCTTCATCATCGTGCATACAAACAAATAATTCTTTAAAACTTAATAATTTTTTTAATTTCTCATGCATTTGATTTAAGTCATCTTTTTTTAAAAGATTTCTTTTAATATCAGGCTGATTTGTTACTAAGAAAAAATTATATTTTTTATCAATATTTTTTGCAAAATCTAAGAAATCTTTTCTAAATTTAAACTCACTTAAATACCTTGGTGATGAAATAATAGAGTCTCTTATAATCACATCATTAACTATTCCATCTCTATCTAAAAATATATTTTTGTAATTTTTAAGCTTCATAGTTTTGGAAAAAAAAATTTGATTCTTTATAACTTTCAGGTGTACCAATCTCATAAAATCTTTCTGTAGCTTCAAAAAATTGAAGCTTTTTTTCAATTGAGAACTTCTCTTGTATCAAGCTTAGATCAAAAGATTCAGAAGTTTTTTCAAAATCTTTATATTTGTAAATACCTATACCATAATCTATATGTTCACATAATTTATTTGGTCTAGATTTATTATATGTGATGCTATTTCCATCAAAATAAACATTGCTTTTGTCATACTTATTTTGATTTTTATATATAACAATTAAAGGACCGGAGTTTTCATTATAAGTATTAAAAATATTAGTAAAATTAGCTCTTAAAAATGAATCCCCATACATTACAAATGCTGGTGAGTTTATTTTTTGTATAATATTTTTAACTGCTCCACCTGTTCCCAAAGGCAATGGACCATCATTAATAAGTGTTATAGATACAGAAAATTCATACTTTTTTACAAAGTCAGTAAATCTTTCTGAAAGATGTCCCACTGACAAGTAGATATCTTTTACTCCGGACTTTTCAAGATACTTTAATTGATAGTACAGAAAAGGTTTGCTGTTTACCTCTAAGAGGCATTTTGGTGTTTCTGATGCAATTGATCCAAGGCGTGTTGCAAGCCCGCCACATAAAATTATACAAGGATACATTTTAAGTGATCAGTGTTTTTGTGCCTTCAAAATCAAAATTAAATCTCACTTCTTCCATTCCAGCAGCAATTAAAGCTTTTCTTAATTTATTTCTATCATGCGCCATAAACATCAAAAATCCACCACCGCCAGCGCCAACTAATTTTCCACCTATTGCTCCATTTTGCATCGCAATATCATACCAATCATTAATCTTTGGATTGCTCATGCCACTTGATCTTTTTTTCTTGTTTTCCCAATGTTCATGCATCAATTCACCAAACATTTTTGTGTCTCCTGCCTCTAAAGCTTTTTTACTTTCATAACCTAGTTTCTTTACTTTGTGAAGATTATTTAACATATCTTCATCATTTTGTTTGGATTTAGTTTCCTGGTCTTTAAGAATTTTTCCAGCACTTCGAGAATATCCAGTAAAAAATAGCATCAGGTTATCCTCCAAATCGAATAAAGTATCATTAGAAATATTTAAGCTCTTTACCTCAACAGACTCATCCTTGTTAAAGTTAAATGAAGAAATTCCTCCAAAGGCTGCAATGTATTGATCTTGTTTTCCAATTGGTTCCTTTAATTTATTTATTTCTATATCGCATGCTAGTTCTGCTAGTTCATTTGGATGAAGATTCTTTGATGAGTTAGCATATAATGCTTTTAAGAGACAAGTGGTAAAACTCCCAGATGAGCCCAGTCCAGTTCCAGAAGGTAAATCAGCAAGGGTTGTTATTTCAAGATTTTTCTTGAAGCCAAGCCGAAGAGCCTCTCTAATAATAGGATGTTTTATATCTTCAATATTTTCTACATTTTCGAATTCAGAATATTTTAATGTATAGCCATTTGTAAATGGATTCATTATTGATACAAAAACATACTTATTAATAGCGGCTGCAATTAAAAAACCTTCATTATCTTTATAATAAGATGGTAAATCAGTGCCACCTCCTCCAAGAGATATTCTTAGTGGGCTTCTAACAAGAATCATTTATTTGTAACTCCTTTCTAATTATGTCTAATAGCTTCATGACTTTTTCACCAGACCTATGATCGCAGGGATATATTTCGCTGTCTGATATTTTCCATGAAGACAAGTTAAATAACGCTACGATGTCCTCATAAAAAGAATCTTCAGCTGGATAATTGATTAAATGATGTGTTTCTGTATCTGCTTGATTCTCTCCAGATTGCCAAGCCCATCTTCTGCCGGTTTTATAAGTTTGATTCCCATAACTTCTTCCTCTTCCTTCAACAATTCCATAACCCTTTGACCCATTAACCTCAATCTTAAAATTGCTTCTCCATCTATTTAATGAACTTTGAATATTAAAAATAATATTATTATCACTTTCTAAAATTAAATGAACTTCTTCTTCAATTCCTGTATTCCAAAAACCTTTCCATGAATGGCCTCCTTTAAAATTTAATTTTGAATCAGCTATTAATATTGCAAGATCTAATAGATGCACTCCAGGGTCAATTAGGGCCCCTCCACCTGCATGCTCTGGTTGGAGCTTCCATGATTTTTCCATACCTGGTGAGTTCCCATGACCAATAATCATGTTTACTGAAATAATTTCACCAAAAAGATTTTTACGCGCATGATTTAAAAGAGCATTTATTCCTAAATAAAACCTGTAATTTAATCCTACATGAAGATTAACATCGTTAGGTTTTGATGAAATTATTTTTTGACATTCTTTTAGATTTCTACCAAGAGGCTTCTCAACTAATACATTTTTACAGAATTTAAAAGACTTGATTGCCAGTTCTGCTGCTGCTGAATGAGGAGTGCAAATAAACACCCAATCAAATATATTATCACTATATTCAGCAAGATTTTGACCTAAATTAACATTAAAATTTTCTTTAATCTTTTCTAAAAGCTTTTCGTCTTTATCAAGAACTGTAATCTGAAATTCCATTGAGTAATCTTTAGAAATCTTTATTAGGGCTGATAATCTTTCTTGCCCAATTAAACCTCCTCCAATTATTAAAATATTCAATCTATCCTCCGTAATTTAAAGTGATTCTCGTCAAGGTCTTCATTGAAATATTTCTTTACATCATCACGAACATGAATAAAACATCCGTTAATTTTTTTAGAAGGTATTTTATCTAAAATAAAGTTAAAAACAAAATTAGTTGGCTCATCGATATTTGTTCGTGTTTTAACTTCACCCCCATGAGATTCAACAATTGCAAGCATATCAGTATTTACTGCGCCAGGAGCAAGTGCAACTATTGAGGCATTTATATAATCTTTTTCAAGCTCAATACCTATATTTTCAACAGCCCTTACTACAGCAACTTTAGACAACGAGTATCCAAAAAAATCAGGGTACCCATATGCCGCTCCTCCACCTCCAAAAAAAACAATACGAATATAGCTATCGGTATCTGAATATTTTAGAACCTTGTTTATAATGTTTAGGTTCCCAAGAACATTTGTCTTATATAGGTTTTCCCAATCTGTAAAATCTGCATCTAATATTCCACCAAAATTTCCTATTTTTGATGCACATAAGACTAATCCTATTGATTTAGGATTATGCTTTTTCAAAAATTCCGATAACTCTTTGAAGTTTTTATCTATTCTTGATATATCTTTTTTTAATGAATATATTTTTTTTTCTTTATCAGAAATATTATTAATTAAGTCAGAAGATCCTATGGCTAAAACCTTCTTTGCATGATTCGATGCATTGAGTACTATATTTTTACCAATGCCTTTTGAGCCCCCTGAAATAATTAATAAATCAATCATCTTTGGTTATATTATCAATGTTTATAATCATCTCTGAAACAGACTTTTTTATAGCTTCTACAGAATTCATTGATGATTCCCAACCTAAATCTGATATTTTTTGAGTGTCTAATCTCACAATGGGTACGTCTCCTTTCCAGCCTCTATTTCCGCCAGAATACTTATATTCACAGTCTGATTTTTTAATATTCAATTCTTCTAAAACGATATCAGCAATTTCATTTACAGTAGCTGGGTCATGGGGTGCTACATTATAGACGTCATATATTTTATTTTGATTCTTTAAAGCAATGAACATGGCAGAGATTACATCATCTACATGAATATATGGTTTACTTTGCATGCCATCGCCTAAAATATCAAGAAACGAAGATTCTTTCTTCAATCTTCTTATAAAGTCATAAGCAACTCCATGTGTTTGTCTCCCTCCAACAACGTTACCAAATCTAAACGCAGAAGCTTTTATATCAAACATATGACAATAACTACATATTAGTGCTTCACATCCCAGCTTGCTTGCCCCATATGTAGAAATTGGCTCCATTGGACTATATTCTTCGTTCACAAATTCATATCCAGTTTCGCCATATACCCCAGAGCCAGAAGCATATAACAGCTTGTCACATCCTCCTTTTCTCATGGCCTCTAAAACTATTTGGAGAAGATAAGTCCCTTGATTAAAATCAACTTGAGGATCATTTGTTGCAGCAGCAATGTCTGCATTGGCAGCAAGCATGATCACAACATCAATACTTTGAGAGCATTCGTAAATATCATCTTGATAAATATCTCTTTCAACTAACTCAAATTTTTTATTATCTGCATGCTCTTTCAGATGCCATTTTTTTCCTGAGCAAAAGTTGTCATAAACCGTAACTTTTGAAGTAGAGTCGTCACTGAGCAGTTTGTCTGTAACATAACTGCCAATAAAGCCACCGCCTCCAACGATTAAATATTTCATTTCATGTTTAAATAATTAGATGCTATTGTATCAAACGTTGCTACATACATATAAGTTATTACTAATTAAATAAATTTTTAATCTTTCTAATTAAATGTCGTGTCTTCCTAATGATTGGGAGATTTGCAAAAAGGCCAACAAGATACATTGGAGATTTTGTTCTCATAAATTCTACCATCATGAAAGCTCCTACTTCCCTAAAATGATTTTTTAGATTGGAGATGTCAGACAGTTGATCGGGATGTCTTCTATAATAAGTACAAGAAGAGGATAAATTTTTAAATTTAATATTCTTATTCCTAGCTAGTCTTATAAACATTTCATGATCTTCAGAGGTATGTCCATAAAGATACCCATTTACATTGAAAACTGTATCTCTTTTCATCATTAAAGACGGATGAAGAAGAGGTTGTCTGTACTTCAATGCTTTTCTTATTGAAGAATTATCTTCAAAGAATTTGAATACTTGATTTGCTTTATCATTATTCTTGTCAATAATAACGCACTTTGTTCCAACGATATCTAATTTGCTATCATTTTTAAAAGCCTTTACTTGCTCTTCAAATCGATTAGTTTCAGAAAAATCGTCAGAATCCCATCTTGCAAGAAGGTCACCAGACGATTCATTAATGCATGTATTTAATGCAAATGCTATTCCGCTCAACTTTAAAGGAAATATTTTGACAACATTATTAAAATGTTTTGTCATTTCTGAAACCTTTTCTGCAATCATTTGATCGCAAGCAATGATCAGCTCATAATCAGTAAAGGTTTGATTTCGAATTGAATCCAAGCTCTCTTGTAAATAAGGAGTTACTGACTTTATAGGAAGAAGTACAGAAATTTTAGGTCTTATATCACTCAAATTTAGCCTACCTTAAAATTTTTACGAGTGGAAAATCCCTCTCCATTATGAATAACATAACCATATTCATTATTTGTGATCGCGCCTTTTAATCCAATATGGTTATAGGCTTGAATGAGTTGCCTCTCTTTCTTATATTTTTTATATAAACCAATATCTAAATATTTCTGAGTATAGTATATGCCAGGATTTAGGAATATACCTTTCCATATTAAATTTCTTGTTTTAAATAATTTAAATTTATTCTCTTTACCATTTACCAATGTATACATTGAATAATCTGAATATGGTCTTAAACAGACATATCCAATTGATTTATCATAATTCATTATCTCAAATGATTTTTCTATAAACCCAGAGTTGATAAATAACCAATCCTCTTCTATGTGAAATATATGTTTTGTTTTCACCAAAGAGTATGCCTCATCAATTGATACCATTTGACCTTTGTTTTGTTCATGGAAAATAATTTTTAATTTATTTGATGGTACTATTGATTCTGCAATTCTTAAAGACTCATAACAACCAGCATCTTCAACAATTATTATTTCAAAAATTTCATAAGTATTATGCTTTGTAAAACTTAAAAGCATTTCTTTTAAGTGTTCAGGTCTTCCGCATGATGTTACAACTACAGTTACTCCATCAATTAAATTAACTATATTTTTTGACTTTATATTCCTCTTAAAAAAAATTTTAAAAAGAAAAAATGCATGAATGTCCATCATGAATCTTTTTATATCCTTCAATAAA
>CENJ01091554.1_pt1 | contig 13065 bp, 13 predicted proteins | sample 356161 | NCBI WGS metagenome assembly CENJ01 (sample SAMEA2619531, study PRJEB7988) | marine metagenome | biome: marine biome (ENVO:00000447); feature: surface water layer (ENVO:00002042); material: "saline water (ENVO:00002010), including plankton (ENVO:xxxxxxxx)" | depth 5 m
AGCCGTGGCAGGCGGGCTCCTCTTGGGAATACGCCTCCGTTTCCACCACCACACCCCACAGCAGGCTGCCGTCGGCTTGGCGTTTGACCAAGCGGCAGCCGATGAGCTCAGGCCCCACCAGCTCAGCGGGGCGCGCAAAAAAGCTGGAAGAAAGAGCTCGCACAAGGCCAGAAGCCGCCAGACTGGTCTTACACCCATTCGGCACACCAGCCCATGACCCTGGCCCAGCTGCTGATTCCCTTGGCCATCCTGTTCAGCGTGTCGCTGGTGTTCTTCGGCATGAGCGGTGGCTACTACGACACCGACGCCTACGACGGCAACGGCACCGCCCACTAAGCCATGACCACAACCGAAGCGATCCGGCTGCAGCTGCGCAGCTGGCCTGAGGTGGAGGCCTACCTGGAGCGCTGTAAAGGCGTGATTGTGCCCCTGGGCTCCACCGAGCAACACGGGCCTACCGGAGCGATTGGCACCGATGCCCTGACCGCCGAAGCCGTGGCTTTGGAAGTGGGTCGCCGCAGTGGGGTTCTGGTAACTCCGGCTCAAGCCTTTGGCATGGCTGAGCACCACCTCGGCTTTGCCGGCACCGTGAGCCTGCAGCCCAGCACGCTGCTGGCGGTGCTGCGGGATGTGGTGCTCTCCCTCGCCACCCATGGCTTTGAGCGGGTCTTTGTGATCAATGGCCATGGCGGCAACATCGCCACCGGGCGGGCCGCCTTTGCGGAGGCCTATGGCGAAGCGCGGCGGCGCCAACTGCCCGTGGCCCCCAAGCTCCAATGCCGCATGGCGAATTGGTTCATGGCTGGTCCGGTGATGCAAGAAGCCCGCAACCTCTACGGGAACCGTGAAGGGCATCACGCCACCCCCAGCGAAATCGCCCTCACCCTGCATTTGGAGCCAAGCCTGCAAGACCTGCAGCGGCCCCTGCCTGAGCCAGCCCCCGCCGGCCCAATCCACGGCCCCGATGATTTCCGGCGGCGCCACCCCGATGGCCGCATGGGATCTGACCCCTATCTGGCCAAGGCCGATCACGGCGAACGCTTCTTGGACCTGGCTGCCACGGCGCTCTGCAAGGATCTGGAGCAGTTTCTGGCCAGCGACGCCCCATGAGCCACATCTCCGCCGACGACGTGCGCAAGGTGGCCCAACTGGCGCGGCTTGATCTGCCAGACGACAGCATCGCCACCTTCACCCCGCAGCTCGAGCGCATTCTTGATTTTGTGGCTCAGCTCGAGGCCATCGACACCGAGGGCCTGCCGCCCACAACGCGAGCAGTGGAAGTGGTCAACGTCACCCGGGAAGACGGGGTTGAACCCACGCCAGTGCGCGAAGAGCTGCTCAACCAAGCCCCTCAGAGGGAAGGTGATTTCTTCCGGGTGCCGCGAATCCTGAACAGCTGACTCAGCGCGGGCCGACGCTGGTGCGGTGCAGCAAACCGATCACGCGCCGGCGGTTCTGAAAACCAGGCACAAAGTGGGCGACCCAGCGCAGTTTGGAGCGAGTGCGGCTGTGGCTGCGGATGCCAAGCAACACGTCATAGAAGAAATTGCCGCAGTCGTGCAGGGTCTCGAAGATGCCCAACCGTTGAGGTGAACCCTTGCGATCCAGCAGGGGCTTGGTCGCCCGGTAGGCCGCTTGGTACTGGAACCAGGGAATCGAGGGCCAGAGGTGGTGAACCAGGTGATAGTTCTGCCCCATGATCAGCAGATTCATGGTCTTGCCCGGATAAACGCGGGCATTGGTCCAGCGGTTGCGTGAATCAAACGGCCGGTGGGGCAAATAATCGAAGAACAAGCCCAAGGTGACCCCCACCAACAGGGCCGGCGCAAACCAGCAGTTGAAGATGAACGGCAGGAAGCCACCACGGGCTGCCCCCACGATGATCAGCACAAACACGGTGCGGGCCAACGCCCACTCAAAGAGCTCATAACGGCGCCAGAGCCGGCGCTGGAAGAAGAAATACTCGTGATAGAAGAAGCGCGGGGCGATCAACCACAACGGTCCAAAGGTGGAGACGATGTGGTCGGGATCGTGCTTGGGATCGTTGACGTGGGCATGGTGCTGTAGGTGCACCCGCGTGAACACCGGGTAACTAAAGCCAAGCAGCAGAGCAGCGCCATGGCCCATCACCGCATTCCAAAAGCGGTTGGGGTGGGCAGCGTTATGGCAGGCATCGTGAATCACAGTGCCCTCGAGGTGCAGGGCTAAAAAGCCAATCAGCACCAGCAATGGCAGGGGCCACTGGCCCACAAACCAACCCCAAATGGTGAGCGCCGCCAGGGCATAACCACCCAAGAACAGGCCAACGGTGGGGTTGAGTGCCGCTGGAGGCTCAACGAAATGCCGTGGCACCGAGCTCACAGCGGGGCGCTCGGCCACTCCTGATGCCATTGGCGAGGTCCGGACAGGGGTTGCCGTCACTGCTGCCGAACCTCCTGACCTAAGAACCGAGCCAGCCTAGGGAAAAGCCCTGATCAGAGGTTGGTCTTGCTCAGCAAAGCGGGCAACAAGCTCCGGGTGGCTGGACGGTTGGCCGCTGCCATGCAGCTGTCCTTGAGCAGGTTGATCACGGCAGGCGGCTCGAAATTGTTGGCCACCCAGCGGGCCTCCAGCTCAAACAAACGCTGCTCGGGTGGGTAGGCCGAGAGGATGTACATCTTTTCCTGCTGCGGCGTGTCATCGAGCATTTCGCGCTGAATGCCCTTCAAGCCCATGGAGAGAGGGCTGGCATTGCGGCACACCTGCATCACGTGGACCGACTCGTGGGCCAGGGTGTTCCAGTAGTTGGCCGATCGGTCCGGCATGGTGTTGGTGCACATCAACACCTTGTTCTGACGCGGGTCGTAGAGGCCCTCCAGGCCAGCAGGGCAGTTGTCGCGGTACTCCACCGGAACACCTTGCATGGCCAATACTTGCTCAAGCTGTTGCACCTGCCCCCAGCGCGCCGGAACGGGCGCAGCACTGATCTGAGGGCCCCACTGGTGGAAGGCTTCCCGCGCCGTGCCTTGGGCCACCGGAACGGCCGAAGCCAAGGCACCAACCACTGCAATCGATACCGCCAGAGCCCGAAACACCATGGCTGGGTCTTACGAGTCCCAACCATGGACACGATGGAAGCTGGGTCAGACCCAGTTCCAATTGATTGCGGAAGTGCCCACCGGGGGACTTGAACCCCCACGACCGAGGCCACTGGTACCTAAAACCAGCGCGTCTACCAATTCCGCCAGGTGGGCAGACGACAACTGTAGGCAGCGCTTGAATGTGGCCAGTCATGACAGGGTCTGTGCTGGCCGTTCTGATCGGATCCCTCGCCCTTGTCGCCGGGCTGCTGCTGATGCTGCTGCCCCTGGTGGCGAGCGAGCTGGCCAGGCCACGCGACAGCTTTTGGGCTGCTGTGGTGTTGCTTCTGGGCCTGGTGCTGGTGACGGCATCCGACAGGCTCACCGGCGCTCCGATGCTGGGTGTGCTCTGCGGGGGCTTGTTAATCGGCCGTCTGGGATCAGAAGTGGGGCAGCAGCGCTGGGGGGCTCTTGAGCCGGCCCAGCAGCAGCGCTTCAGCGAAACGAGCTATTGGACGCAGCAATTGGAGCAGCTGCGTGGTGCCGCGGCCAAGCTCCTCGCCGCTGGCGGGATCGTGGCGAGCTGGTTACAAGAGCGGCTCAAGAAACCCGAAGTCAACAAACGCTGGGTGCGCGCTGATGCCACTGGCGAAACCACACCCACCGAAGCTGAGCCAACGGCCACAGAGCCCAGTGCCGAAGTCGTTCCCGAGCCCAAAGCTGAGCCGGAACCCGAAGCAGAGCTGGAGACCGAGCCTGTTCCCGAACCAGCCGCCGAGCTCACGGTGGAGGTTGAAGCCACCACAACAGTCGAGGCGGAAGCAGAGGCAGAGGCAGACATTGAGCCCGAAGCCCTCGCTGCCAGCTCAGACGAGGACCCCAGCAGCGACGAGCTGCCCACCGTGGAGGCCGAAGTACTGGATCCAGCGCCCCAGGTTGAGCAACCGGTGGCCGCTGTGATTCAGTCGCTTGATGAGGTCGACGCCCTCCTCGCGGACGGCCGCCACGGATAATCGCCAGCAGACGTCGAACCCTGGTGAGCGCGAGCGAGACCTCTTACAAAGACACCCTCAATCTGCTCAAAACGGATTTCTCGATGCGCGCCAACTCGCGCCAACGGGAACCGGAGTTGCAGGGGTTCTGGGCTGAACTGAATCTCTACAACCGCCTCAGCCGGGAGAACCCAGGGCCGGTTTTCACCCTCCACGACGGCCCTCCCTATGCCAATGGGGCCCTGCACGTGGGCCATGCCCTGAACAAAACCCTCAAAGACATCATCAACAAAGTTCAGTTGATGCAGGGCAAGAAAGCCCGCTACATCCCTGGCTGGGACTGCCACGGCCTACCGATTGAACTCAAGGTGCTGCAGAGCCTCAAGGCTGAGGAGCGGCGCGAACTCAAGCCCCTCGAGCTGCGCCGCAAAGCCCATGCCTACGCCGAGCAGCAGGTGGAAGGCCAACGCCAAGGCTTTCGCCGCTGGGGCATTTGGGGGGAATGGGATACCCCCTATCTGACGCTGCAGAAGCGCTACGAGGCGGCCCAAATCGATGTCTTCGGCCGCATGGTGTTGGCCGGTCACATCTACCGGGGGCTCAAGCCGGTGCACTGGAGCCCGAGCTCCCGCACAGCGCTGGCTGAAGCCGAATTGGAATACCCCGATGGGCACACCTCGCCCAGCGTGTTTGTGGCCTTTCCGGTGGAGCAGCTCAGCTCGGCCTTGGCCGAGGCGGGGGTGAGCTGCGAAGGCTTGGCGGTTGCCATCTGGACCACCACCCCGTGGACCCTGCCAGCCAATTTGGCGGTCGCCGTTAATGGCCGGCTCGACTACAGCATTTGCCAAAGCAGCAGCGGTGGTCAGCTGATCGTCGCTAGCGACTTAGTTGAGAGCCTCAGCCAGCAGCTGGAGCTCAAGCTCGAACCGCTGCAGCAGGTCAAAGGCGAAGCGCTAGAGGGCCTGACCTATCGCCATCCACTGCTGGAGCGCAGCAGCCCGGTGGTGATTGGCGGCGATTACATCACCACCGAAGCCGGGACCGGCCTGGTGCACACAGCTCCTGGCCATGGCGTCGATGACTTCAACACCGGCCGCAAATACGACTTGCCGGTGCTCTGTCCCGTTGATGAGGGGGGGTGGCTCACCGAGGAAGCCGGCCCCTTCGCCGGACTCAACGTGCTCAAAGACGCCAACACCGCGATCATCTCGGCTCTCCAGGAGGCCAAGGCGCTGCTGGCTGAAGAGCGCTACGAACACCGCTACCCCTACGACTGGCGCACCAAAAAACCAACGATCTTCCGCGCCACGGAGCAGTGGTTTGCCTCGGTGGAGGGCTTCCGCGAGAGCGCGCTCAGCGCCATCGACTCAGTGGAATGGCTACCGGCCAGTGGCCGCAATCGCATTGAAGGGATGGTGCGAGATCGGGGCGACTGGTGCATCAGCCGCCAGCGCACCTGGGGCGTCCCCATCCCGGTCTTTTATCACCGCACCAGTGGCGAGGTTCTGCTCAACGCCGACACCCTGCAGCACATCCAGGCCTTGATCGCCGAGCACGGTGCCGACATTTGGTGGGAGCGCGACGAGGCGGATCTCTTGCCACCGGCCTATCGGGATCAGGCCGACCAATGGCGCAAAGGCACCGACACGATGGACGTGTGGTTTGACTCCGGCTCCTCCTGGGCTGGGGTTCTCGGCGGCCTAGAGGCTGAGGCCGACACCTCGCTGAACTATCCAGCTGACCTCTACCTCGAAGGCTCCGACCAACACCGGGGCTGGTTCCAAAGCAGCCTGCTCACCTCCGTGGCCGTCAATGGCAAGGCGCCTTACAAGCGGGTGCTCACCCACGGCTTCACCCTCGATGAGAAGGGCCGGAAGATGAGCAAATCCCTCGGCAACGTGGTGGATCCGGCCGTCATCGTTGAAGGGGGGAAGAACCAAAAGCAAGAGCCCCCCTACGGCGCTGATGTGCTGCGCCTCTGGGTGAGTTCAGTCGATTACTCAGCCGATGTGCCCCTAGGCCCCGGCATCGTCAAACAGCTGGCCGACGTCTACCGCAAGGTGCGCAACACGGCCCGCTACCTGCTGGGCAATCTTCATGACTTCGATCCCAGCCGTGACGCGGTTCCGCTGGCTGACTTACCGCTGCTGGATCGCTGGATGCTGCAACGCACCGCCAAGATTCTCGAGGAGGTCAGCGGCGATTTTGAGCGCTACGAGTTCTATCGCTTCTTCCAAACCCTGCAGAACTTCTGCGTGGTGGATCTCTCCAATGTCTACCTCGACATTGCCAAGGATCGTCTCTACGTCAGTGCCGCTGACTCCTTCCGCCGCCGCAGCTGCCAAACCGTGATGGCCCTGGTGCTCGAGCGCTTGGCCGGCATGATCGCGCCGGTGCTCAGCCACATGGCTGAAGACATTTGGCAACACCTGCCCTATTCCGTTGAGGAAGCCTCGGTGTTCCTGCGGGGCTGGCCCCAGGCCGATGCGAGCTGGAGTGGCCTCAGCAGCGCCGAAAGCGAGGCCATCGATGCCGCTGTGCAATTGCGGGCCTTGCTGAACAGGCAATTGGAGAGCTGCCGCAGCAATGGCGACCTCGGGGCATCTCTGGAGGCTGCTGTGCAACTGGAGCTGGGTTCTGGCCCCTTGGCAGACGCCCTGCAACGCGCTCTGGAGCAACTGCAGGCCAGCCCCCATCCAGAGGTGGACAACCTGGCTGATTGGCTGCTGATTAGCCAACTGCAGTTGGGCGGTCAGCCACCAGAAAGCCCCTTGGCTGAGATCACAGAAGAAGGGGTGACGCTGCGCATCTCCAAAGCTGCTGGCGAGAAGTGCGCCCGCTGCTGGCACTACGAAACCGACATCGGCAGCAACGCTGAGCATCCGGAGATCTGCGGGCGTTGCGTCGCGGCGATCGGGGCCTAAGGCATTAGCCCCAGAGGCCTGGATCGAGGAAATCTTGGGCTGGGCGCGGGCCGGCCAACACCTGCTCCGCGGCGGGATTGAGGGGTGCTTGCAGCAGCACGGCGGATTCGATCCTCGCTTCGCTGGGCAGCAACGGCTGATCCGGATCAAAGGCGGTGGGGTGGGTGAGGCTGCTGCTGAAGCCGCGAAAAATCACCACTTCCAACGCTTCGCCATTCCCCATCTCTCCTTGCAGCCGCAAGGCGCGATCCGGGCGATCACGGCTGATGCTCTCCAGCTCAGGGAGCACCTCAGAAGCCCCCGGCTAAACGACCTTGCTTGGGCAAACGCACCACCAGGAATTGGATCAGGCCAACGCCATAGGCCGCCAACCCCAGATAGCCGAGGAAAGCGGAGATGGTGGCCGTCCAGCTGCCACCAAAGAGAAAGCTCAGCACCACCGCCAAACGGTCGTGGAATTGCTGCGGCGCTTCCAGCCACAGCTGGCACACCTCACCAGCCACACCAGCACCTGCGCAGCCCAGGGCTGGGGCCGTGAGCACCAGGCCCAGAACGCACAGCACAGTCATCGCCCAGCGCCAGCAGCGCACCGTCAGGGGCAAGGGGCGGTAGGGGGGCAAATCGGCCAGCTCCTCATTGAGATCCGACCAGAACCAAAGGGCAATGAGGATGAACAGATTGGCCAAGGCCGAGGTGATGTAGGCCACCGGACGGGCATCCACCATCAGCAGCACCGTGATCCCCAGCAAGCTGGCCACCTGCCAATACAGGGTGAGCAGCCGCACCAAGGCTTGCTCACGCCTTGAAAGCGCCCAGAACAGCAACACCAGGGGCAGAGCCACGGCAAAAAGCACTGCGAGCCGGTAATCCAGCCAGATCAGGCTGCGCAGCAAGGGGAGTGGCATTCCAGGGCGAAAAGGTGCCTCATTATCCGCGCCGCAGCTGTAGCGTCCAATCAGCACCGCCATGGTCATGCTGCCCTGGTTCAAGAGCGGTGGCCCCGATGCGCTCGCCCGCACGGCCCTCTCCTCTCAACCCTCCCTGGAGCAAGCCATCGACGAGGTGGCTGGCAGCCTCAAGTCCATGGGCCAGGCGGACTTAGCGCTGGTCTTTTGCAGCAGCAGCTTTGCCAGTGATCTGCCCCGCCTGCTGCCCCTGCTGCAGCAAAAGCTGCAAGCAGACCACTGGTTGGGTGCCTGCGGCGGCGGCGTGGTGGGAACCAATTCCGCCAACCAGCCCTTGGAATTGGAGCAAGGCTGCGGCCTCAGCGTCACGCTGCTGAAACTGCCGGGCGCGCAGATCAACAGCTTTGCGCTCGATGCCAACCAACTACCCGATCTCGATGGCCCGGCGTTGCCATGGCAGCAGGCCGTGGGGGCCGACCCGGCCGCCGGTGGGGCGATGTTGCTGTGGCTGGACCCCAGCATCAGCGGCATCAACGATCTGATCAGTGGGTTGGATTACGCCTATCCGGCCATGGCCAAGCTCGGCGGAATCGCGGGGAACCACAGCGCGAACCACGGCTCGCTGCTGTTGGCTGATCAGGTGCACCACAGCGCCGTGGGCTGCGTGATCTCCGGGGCCTGGACGCTGGCGCCAGTGGTCGCCCAGGGGTGCCGCCCCATTGGGCCGATCTTTGAGGTTGAGCAAGCCAAGCGCAATGTGGTGCTGGAGCTGCGCCAAGGAGATGAGCTCGCCAATCCGGTAACGGCGCTGCAGCAGGTGATCGAAACCCTGCCTGACCCCGACAAGGAGTTGCTGCGGCACTCCCTCTTTGTTGGCTTGGCCCGCAACAGCTTTTCACTGCAACAAGAGCGCAGCAGCAACCCCTTTTTGGTGCGCAATTTGATGGGGGTGGACCCGCGCCATGGCGCCATGGCCGTGGCCGACAGCCTCCAGGTGGGGCAGCGCTTGCAATTCCAACTCCGCGATGGCGCCACCTCCCGGCAGGAACTCGATGGCTTACTGGCCGCCTCTGAACAGAGCTGCCAGCAGCCACCGGTCGCAGCGCTGCTGTTTGCCTGCCTAGGGCGAGGACAAGGGCTCTATGGCGAAGCCCACGTGGATACAGGCCTCTGCCGCAAGCACTTCCCAGAGCTGCCCATCAGCGGCTTGTTCTGCAATGGTGAAATCGGCCCAGTGGACGGCAGCACCCAGCTGCACGGCTACACCGCATGCTGGGCCCTTGTGGTTCCAACCCAGTCCTGAGGTCCTTGCGGCAGCACGTCAATCCACTCAGCAGCTTCTTCCAGCAGGAGCGTCCATTACCCGGCTTAGCTGAGCTCTTCGCCAGACCAGAGCAACCGCTCCACCTCGACATCGGCTGCGCCCGCGGCAAATTCCTGCTTCAGATGGCGAGCCAGACCCCGCAGCGCAATCACCTAGGCCTGGAGATCCGCCATCCCTTGGTGAAGCAAGCGGAAGCCGAGCGCCTGCAACTGGAGCTCACCAACCTGCACTTTCTGTTCTGCAACGCCAACATCAGCCTGCGTCATTGGTTGGAGCAGCTGCCCATTGGGCGATTGGAGCTGGTCACCATTCAGTACCCCGACCCCTGGTTTAAAAAGCGGCATCAAAAACGGCGCATGGTGCAGCCCGAGCTCATCAGCTGGGTGGCTGCAGCGATGGCACCAGGGGCTCAGCTCTTTTTGCAGAGCGATGTGCCCGATGTGATCAACCAGATGCTGGAGGCCACAACCAGCGGTCCCTGGTTTGAACCCGCCGATGGGGGCCAATGGCTCAGCGACAACCCCTTGCAGCAACCCACTGAACGCGAGCTGTATGTGCTGAAACAGGGCCTGCCGGTTTACAGACGGCTCTTTGCTCGAACCACAGCAGCCGTTCAAGCCCATAATCCGTGCGCCGCTGACGCTGCGACGCCATGAGTCCCTCTCCAGCCGCCCCTTGGCTGCTGTGCTGGCAGGGACTGCTGGCCAGCGAGGCAACGAGTCGCCTGCGCAAGCTGCTGCCCCAACTGGCAGGCGGCATGCTCTGCGCCCTGTTGCTGGTGCTGCCGATGGCAACCCGCACGGGCCTTGGCTTGCTGATTGCCGCCTGCGGGTTGCTGTGGCTGGTGTGGGGACTCGCCACACCGCCAGTGCAACGCCCCCTTGGGGCCATCAATGGCTGGTTACTGCTGTATGTCGCTATCGCCGTGGTGGCCACGGGCCTGTCGCCTGTTCCAGCCGCCGCGGCCAAAGGACTGCTGAAGCTGTTGAGCTACCTCGGGGTGTATGCCCTGATGCGACGGCTGCTGGAAGGGGCGCCGCAATGGTGGAACCGGCTATTGGCCGCCCTGTTGCTCGGGCAATTGATCACCGCCGTGATCGGGTTGCGGCAGCTCTATGCCCCCATCGAAGATCTCGCCCTCTGGGCTGATCCCAACTCCGTTGCCGATGGCACGCGGCGCATCTACAGCACCCTGGGCAATCCCAACTTGCTGGCTGGTTATCTGGTGCCGATCCTGCCGCTAGCGGTGATCGGCCTGCTGCGCTGGCAAGGGGTTTGGCCGAAGCTGTTGGCCCTGGGCAGCCTGGGCTGCGGCCTAGCGGCCGCCCTACTGAGCTACAGCCGAGGCGGCTGGATTGGCTTGTTGCTCGCCCTGGGCAGCCTGGGGCTCTTGCTGTTGCTGCGGCAATCCCGCCGGCTCGGCCCTTTGTGGGGAAAACTGCTGCCACCGCTGGTGATCACCGCTGTGGTGGTGGCGCTGGTGCTAGCGGCCATCAAGGTGGAGCCGCTGCGCATTCGCCTCACCAGCATGTTGGCCGGTCGCGGCGATAGCTCCAACAACTTCCGCATCAACGTTTGGTTAGCCGCGCTGGAGATGATTCAGGCGCGGCCCTGGATTGGCATTGGCCCGGGCAACAGTGCCTTCAACCTGATTTATCCGCTCTATCAACAACCGGGCTACACCGCCTTGAGCGCCTACTCGGTTCCCCTCGAGCTCGCTGTGGAAACCGGCATCCCTGGACTTCTGGCGGCCACAGGACTGTTGCTGAGCTCCCTGCGGCTTGGGCTGCAGCAGCTGCAGCGGGACCTGGCCTTGAGCTTGCCGGCCCTTGGAGCTGCCGCGGCCGTGATCGGCTTAGCCGGCCACGGTGTGGTGGACACCATCTTTTTCCGCCCAGAAGTGCAGATCACGGGCTGGTTTGCCCTCGCCACCCTTGGGGCGGCTCGCCAACTGCGATGACACTGCCCAGCCCCAGCGGTGGCCTGCTCGCTGGCTTTGATGCCGGCCAGACCCATACCCGTTGCCGCCTCAGCCAGCGCGATGGCCGCGTGATCGCCGAAGGCGAAGGCAGCGGCGTCAGCCACCTGGGCAGTGAGCAAGGACCGGAGCGCTTTAGGCAGGCGCTGCAGAGCAGCCTGGAGGCTGCCAGGCGGCAGGGGGGAGCAGCCCTGGAACCCTTGGCCGCAGCGGCGATAGGGGCGAGCGGCATCGAGCAGGACAGCCCAACCCAACGCCTGGGCACCGACTTAGCCCGCCAAGCATTGGGGCTGGATGCGGTGTTGGTGACCGGGGATGAACGCACAGCCCTGGCAGGCGCTTTTGCCCCCGGGCAAGCGGGCATCAGCCTGATCAGCGGCACCGGAGCCATTGCTCTGGGCCAAAACGAGCAGGGCCGGCAGCATCGCTGCGCTGGCTGGGGGTGGCTGGTGGATGGGGTGGGCAGCGCCATGGACATCGGCCGTGATGGCTTGGCGATCAGCCTGCGCATGGCCGACGGACGACTGCCGGTAACGGGTTTGAAAGCAGCGCTGTGGCAAGCCCTTGGCGTGCAGCAGGCCCATGAGCTCAAGGCCCTGGTGGTGGATCCAGGCTTTGGTGCTGCGGGCTTTGCCCGCTTGGCACCGGTGGTGCATCAGCAGGCCTTGGCCGGCGATGCCCATGCCCAAAGCGTGCTGCAAAACGCCGGGGACGAACTGGCCGCCATGGTGATCGGCGTTGCCGAAGCACTCGAACTGGAGGCCCCGGCCCTGTGCTGCTCAGGGGGCGCCATCAGCCATTTGAACCTGCTGCGGCACGCCATGGATCGTTCGCTAATGGAACATCTACCCGGGCTGCATCATGTGCAGCCCCAAGGCGATGCTTGTGATGGGGCCTTGCGCCTGGCTCAGACGTTGAGCAGCTGATCAGCGAGCTCAGAGAGGTGATCGGTCCAGTGGTCGACCTGCTCCTGACTGGAGGCTTCCACCATCACCCGCAACAACGGCTCGGTGCCGGAGGCTCGCACCAACACCCGGCCTTCATCGCCCATGGCGGCCTCAGCTGCAGCGATGGCCGTGGTGAGCCCATCGCATTGCTGCCAACCCTTGCGGCGGTCGCGATCCGGCACACGCACATTGCGCAACCGCTGCGGGAACGAGCGGAAGCTTTGATCCACCCGATCTGACAGCGTCTCGCCGGGTTGCAACAGGGCTGCGAGCTGCAGAGCGGTCAAGACGCCATCGCCACTCATGCCGTGATCGGCGCTGATGATGTGGCCAGATTGCTCGCCGCCCAGCACCGCACCGAGTTCTGCCATGGCGGCATGCACGTGTTGATCACCCACCGCTGTGCGCTCCAGCTGACCACCGCGTGCCGTCCAGGCCCGCTCAAAACCAAGGTTGCTCATCACCGTGGCCACAAGCCGTTGTTGCGGCAGGGCATCGGCATCGGCCAGGGCCGAGCCCCAGAGGTAAAGGATGTGATCGCCATCCACCAAGCGGCCCTGACCATCAACAGCCAGCACGCGGTCGGCATCTCCATCAAAGGCAAAGCCCATCTCAGCGCCGTGCTCCATCACGGCCTGGCGCAGGGGCTCGAGGTGGGTGCTGCCGCAACCCACATTGATGGCCGCGCCATCAGGCTGGCTGTGCAGGGCAATCACCTCAGCACCAAGACGCCGGAACAGGGACTCCGCGCAGGAGGTGGCTGATCCCCAGCAGAGATCGAGCACAATCCGGCGGCCATCGAGGCGCCGGCCTTCCAGACTGTTTTCCAGCAAGGCGGTGTAGCTCTCCAAGAGCTCGGTGCGCCGCTGGGTGGGACCACAGCTGGTGAGCGCTGGCCGCACCTCACCGCGCAAGCCGGCTTCGATCGCCTGCTGC
>CENJ01042715.1_pt1 | contig 13057 bp, 11 predicted proteins | sample 356161 | NCBI WGS metagenome assembly CENJ01 (sample SAMEA2619531, study PRJEB7988) | marine metagenome | biome: marine biome (ENVO:00000447); feature: surface water layer (ENVO:00002042); material: "saline water (ENVO:00002010), including plankton (ENVO:xxxxxxxx)" | depth 5 m
CGCTAAAAACCTGCTTCACGCAGGTTTTTTTTATTTTTACGCCATGATAAAGATTTACCACAACAATCGGTGCCGCAAATCCCGAGAAGCTTTGCAGTACTTGGAAAAAAATGGAATAGAAATACAAATTATTGAATACTTGAAAAATCCATTAAGTGCAGCAGAGTGGAAAAATCTATTTTCACAAATCGACAAACCGCCTCAAGATATGATTCGAACACAGGAGGCTTTATGGAAAAGTGATTATAAAGGCCAAGAAATCGATGATACAAAATTACTTGAAATCCTTACCAAACACCCCAAACTCATTAAAAGACCCATTGTATTAAAAGGTCAAGAAGGGATTTTGGCACAGCCGTTGGAGGCTTTGAAAGCTTTTCTATCTTCCCATTAAACCTTTGGTTACTTCTTTAGTCTAACACTAAAATCAACGGCAAGCGATTGACGGAATCTGAACTCTTACGTTTACTCAGCAACCCCAATACCAAAACACGAGGGTTTACATACCTTTTTGATCTATACAAGCAACGGCTCTACCATCACATTCATAGTATCACCCACAATCATCAATATACAGATGATGTTCTGCAGAATACATTCATTAAGGTTTATCATCATGTAGACCGTTTTGAGGGCAAAAGTTCCCTCTATACTTGGTTGTATCGGATTGCTTCCAATGAAGCTTTGAGTTTTTTGAAAAAAGAAGCCAAGCATCGACAAATATCTATTGATGAATTGCGGCTCTCGGCATTGAATAAACATCAGACAACAGACGATTTAGATATTCCTAAAATCGAAAAGAAACTGTCTAAGGCTTTGGCGCAGCTACCCCACCGCCAAGCTATGGTTTTTTCAATGCACCATGACCAGCATTTGAAGTTGAAAGAAATTGCAGTGATTTTGGAAACTTCTTTAGGGAATGTAAAGTCACTGCATCACCTGGCACAAAAAAAAATTAAAACAATTTTAAAACAGGATTAAACCTTTGACGTATTATTGCGTCTAATAACTATGACATTGAAAAGGCGATTGTTAAATAATCCTTCAAAGGATAGCTATTTTACGGATTTGGAGGATCGTGTGTTTTCCGAATTGGGTATTGAACCTATTCGCTCTCCTAATCGATCCACTCCATATCCTGTTGCAAGCTGGTCTTTAGCAGCGAGTATTGCCTTATTAATTGGAGCCGCTTGGTTGTATTCACTTATTTTTCCTACTGTTGGTATTGACCGTTTGGCTACCGATGAGATTGCCACCTTTTTGAGTGTAGATTATGAATCTGAACGCTATTTGGATGAAGCTATCCTAGCGATGGGGAATGAAATAACGCTTAAATGGCACGAAGAAGAACTCACTAACGAAGATGTCACTCTATTCTTAAATGAAACTAATGACAATTATTAGAACACATACTCCAACCTCCCTCAAACCGAAACGTTTGATACTTTGTTTAACATTACTTTTCAGCATAGGAATATCCCAAGCCCAAAATCGAGGTCATTACAAAAAAGAATACCAACAAAAAATAAAGGCCTACCGTGTTTCCTATTTTACTGAGGAACTGGATTTGACAGTTGAAGAAGCTGAAAAGTTTTGGCCATTGTATCGTCAATACGATAAGCGCAAAGATAGCCTACACCGATCCTATTCCCATCGACATAAAACACTCCGCGATAGCCTATCAGAGATAACTGAAGAACAAGCCCTTCAACTGCTAAAACAACAACAGCAGAAAGAAACCCTATTATTGCAACAAAAGAAGGAACAAATAGAAGCCTTCACAAGAATCATTGGCCCCAAGAAAACTTTTAAACTAATGCATTTAGAACATCGTTTTCGACAACGACTCATTGAAAAAATACGAAAAAAGGAAAAAGAACATCAAGAATAAATACTAATTATATTTCATTCCCATCCGTCAAAAAAAAGCTATGAAAAAAAGACACTTTGGGATCCTATTCCTTCTTGGAATGCTATTTGCCTATGGGCAAAGGCCTGGGGGTCCACCAAAATTGGTGATTACAGGTAAAGTAATTGATAAAGAAACCAATCAGCCGCTAGAATACGCAACAATTACCTTGAAAAACAAAAACAGGCCCGATTTAATTCAGGGTGGAATCACAGATGCTGAAGGAAATTTTCGAATCGAATCTTTTCCAGGCCAATACGATATCAATGTTGAATTCATCAGTTTTGCAACTTACAGCCAGAACGATGTATCCATCAAGTCGAGTTTGAATTTGGGAACCATTGCTTTGAAAATTGATGCCAACGAACTGGAGGAAGTAGAACTGGTAGGTGAACAAACACAGGTTGAAATTCGATTAGATAAGCGCATCTATAACGTGGGTAAAGATATTACAGTCCGTGGAGGCAGTGTGGCCGACGTCTTGGGGAATATCCCATCCATCACTGTAGATGTTGAGGGAAATGTTGCCCTCCGAGGTAATAATAATGTTCGAATTCTCATCAATGGGAAACCCTCAGGCCTTATCGGTATTTCTGGTCCCGACGGGCTTCGCCAACTGCCCTCTGAATCCATAGAGAAAGTAGAAGTGATCACTTCGCCTTCAGCTCGTTACGATGCCGAAGGCACCGGTGGAATTCTCAATATAATTTTAAAAAAACAAGAACGTTCTGGCTTCAATGGTAATTTTAATATCAATGGTGGTGTCCCTGAAACTTTCCGCGGAACGGCAACCGTCAATTGGAAAACAAAAAAAATAAACCTGTTTTCAACCAATACTATTGGCCGCAGGACCAGTATTAGCAATGGATTGTCTGAAAACGAGTATTTCAATGGTGAAGAAGCCAATTCCTATCTCTTTGAAACCGCCAAAACAAATCGAGAACGGGATCAGTTATTTTTTTCCTTAGGAGCGGAATACTTTATTGACGATACCAGCAGTTTTACCTTAAATGGATTTTATCGAGACAATGAGGGTATTAATGATGGTGTTGTTACCATTGATGAACTGAATGCCATTGGTGGAAATCGTATTTCCACTAACGAGCGCAAGCAATATGAACCCGAACTTGATGAGTCTTTTCAGATCTCTGGACTTTATGAAAAAAAGTTTAATGACAAAGGGCATGAAATCAGTGCCACCTACCAGTATGAAGAAAGTGCTGAAGATGAGTTGGCACAAATCACAAGCCTTCAAACCTTTCCTTTCACAAGAATCAACAACAACGAAGAAGTGACCACACTAGAGTCACAAAAGAGAATCTTGGCTCAAGTAGATTATGTCTATCCCTTAGATGAGAATACCCAAATAGAATTGGGATATCGTGGTACTTTTAATACGATTGAAACCGATTATGAAGTCGCTTTTATAGAAAACAGCGTTCGTACAACCGATATGGATCTAACTAACGTATTGGTGTATAAAGAATATGTGAATGCAGCCTATGCTCAGTTTGGGAAAAAAATTGATCAGTTTTCTCTTTTACTCGGGTTGCGAATGGAGGACTCCAATATCGTCATTGACCAAAGAACAACCAGTGACTACACCAACAAACGATACACGAATTGGTTTCCTACAGTCAACCTCTCCTTTGAAATCGATGAAAAGGAAAACATTACCCTTGGCTATGCCAAAAGGATTCGTCGCCCTCGAGGATTTTTCCTAAACCCCTTTCCCTCACGAAACAGTATCACCAACTTCTTCCAAGGAAACCCTGATTTGAATCCTGCTAGCACCGGGAGTTTTGATTTGGGTTACTTGAAACGCTTCAAAAAATTCACTTTAAATGGATCGATTTATTATCAACGCACAACGAGTAACTTCCAATTTGTTAATGAAGATACGGGAGAAACAGTTATCATAAGTGGTGATCCTAACGATTCTAATTCTGATCTTGTAATCGTACCCGTATTACGTAGAGGCCCAATAAATCTTTCCAAAAACAAACGCTACGGAGGAGAGGCTAACCTAACATTTACTCCGAATCGTAAAATTCGTTTAAATGCCAATTTCAATGTTTACAGCAATGAAGTCATTGGAACCTACAATGGGTTTGTCTTTGACGCCAAAAATGTAAGCTGGTCTTCGCGGTTTGTTTCAAGTATTAATTTTGGTAAAGGCCTTAGCTGGCAAAATCAGCTTTTTTTCCGTGGACCACGGGTAACCGCACAATCCAAAAGTAAACCGCTAGGTGGATTATCTACCGCCATTAACAAAGACATATTTAAAGACAAAGGGACTTTATCCTTTCGGATCAGTGATGTATTCAATTCTCAGAAATATCGCACAGACACCTTCACCGACACGTTTAACAGTTATACCGAATTCCAATGGCGGCAACCCACGTATATTGCCACCTTTACCTATCGATTGAATCAAAAGAAAAACCAGAGACGCCGACGAGGCGGATATGGCGGTGATGACGATGGTGGATATGGCTATTAACTAAAAAAGCGTCTGTAAACAGACGCTTTTTTTATTCGGTTTGTCTTTTTTCGGTTCGCCATTCATCAAAGCGTTCCTTAGCAGCACCAAAGAGCCAATATGGAATTACAAAAGTGAGAAGAAAAATCATCAACCAAAAGCCGATGGTGAGGATGCTTAAGAAAGCGAGAAAGCCTAAGTATTGGTCAAATTCAAACATATCCAAAGTTTGATACAAAAATACAACTAAAATTGAATTGTTTCTTCTAATGAATTATATTTTTGTAGAAGCAACTGTATAATCTAAGACTGCCATGAAGTATCGTATCGAAAAAGACACTTTGGGAGAAGTAAAGGTTCCTTCCGAGGTTTATTGGGGGGCACAAACCGAACGCTCTCGCTCAAATTTCAAAATAGGCACTCCTGCATCTATGCCCCTTGAAGTTATATACGGTTTTGCCAATTTGAAAAAAGCTGCTGCCCATACCAATTGTGATTTGGGTGTGTTGAGTGAGCAAAAGCGGGATTGGATCAGTCAAGTTTGTGACGAAATTCTAGCAGGCAAGCACGACGATCAATTTCCATTGGTCATCTGGCAGACGGGCTCGGGAACCCAAAGCAATATGAATGTTAATGAAGTGATTGCCAATCGAGCGCATGTTTTGGCAGGAAATCCCCTAGGACAAGGAGAGAAAGTTCTTTTACCGAACGATGATGTAAATAAATCCCAATCCTCTAACGACACTTTCCCTACGGGGATGCATATCGCTGCTTATTCCAAAATAGTAGAGGTAACCTTGCCTGGAATTAGGAATTTACGGGATGCATTGCTAGAGAAGAGTTCTGCTTTTTCCAAGGTGGTGAAAATAGGGAGAACCCACTTGATGGATGCAACTCCACTGACCCTAGGACAAGAGTTCTCAGGGTATGTTTCCCAACTTGACCACGGAATAAAAGCGCTAGAAAATACACTCCCCCATTTATCCGAACTAGCCTTGGGAGGAACGGCTGTGGGAACAGGAATTAATACACCTAAAGGATATGCCGAGAAAGTGACTCAATATATTGCTGCTTTTACTGGTCATCCATTTGTTTCGGCTCAAAATAAATTTGAAGCTCTTGCGGCACATGATGCCCTTGTGGAAAGTCATGGTGCATTAAAACAAATAGCCGTATCCTTAAATAAAATAGCCAATGATATTCGCTTGTTGGCTTCAGGGCCTCGCTCCGGAATTGGAGAAATACAAATTCCTGCCAACGAACCTGGAAGTTCTATAATGCCGGGAAAGGTGAATCCAACCCAATGTGAGGCTGTCACTATGGTATGTGCACAAATCATTGGAAACGATGTAGCTATTGCCTTTGGTGGAGCCCAAGGGCATTATGAATTAAACGTATTTAAACCAGTAATGGCTGCTAATATTATTCAATCGGCAAGCTTACTAGGAGATGTGTGCCATAGTTTTACCAATCATTGTGTAAAGGGAATCGAACCCAATTACCAACGAATCCAAGAATTACTCAACAATTCCCTGATGTTGGTCACCGCATTGAATACGAAAATTGGTTACTACAAAGCAGCTGAAATAGCAAATAAAGCGCATGAAGAAGGGACAACTCTTAAAGAGGCTGCTGTTGCTATAGGCTATCTTAGTGCAGAAGAATTCGATGAATGGGTACAGCCAGATAAGATGACAGGACATGGAAATTGAACTACAGATACTCCCCTATCAACCCAAATACAAAAATGATTTTGTTACCCTGAATTTGGACTGGCTGGAAGAGTATTTTGAGGTTGAACCATATGATAAAAAAATACTGGAAGATTGTGAAAATCAGATTCTAGCCAAAGGAGGGCATATTTTTTTCGTCCTACAAGAGGCAGTTGTAGTAGGTACCTTTGCTTTTATGAAAATAGAGAACGGCGTTTATGAACTGAGTAAGATGGCTGTTCCAAAAAATTTGCGCGGTGTCGGGATTGGCAATCAGATGATGGCATTTTCCATACGCTTTGCCGAGCAACACCATTGGCAAAAACTATTGTTGTATTCCAATACAAAATTGAAAAATTCAATTCACCTCTACCGTAAGTATGGATATGTAGAGATTCCCCTAGAATCCAACGCTCCGTATCAACGAGGAAATATAAAAATGGAGCTTATCCTCGATTAGAGTGTTTTATAACGAATGCGCTTGGGAATAATTTCAGTCCCTAAGCGTTTTTTCCTATTCTCCTCATAGTCTGAGTAGGAACCTTCAAAATAGTAGACCTGTGAATCTCCTTCAAAAGCAAGAATATGAGTGCAAACTCGATCTAAAAACCATCGGTCGTGAGAAATAATAACGGCACAGCCTGCAAAATTTTCAAGCCCCTCTTCAAGGGCTCGAAGTGTATTCACATCTAGGTCATTTGTGGGTTCGTCTAATAAAAGAACGTTGCCTTCTTCCTTTAATGCCATGGCCAAATGCAAGCGGTTGCGTTCGCCACCCGATAAGGTGTTTACCTTTTTATTTTGCTCGTTTCCACTGAAATTGAAGCGACTCAAATACGCCCGTGAGTTGACTTGTTTTCCTCCCATCATTATCAGGTCTTGTCCATCGCTAAAATTTTCCCAGATGGATTTTTCAGAAACAATTGAAGAGTGCGACTGATCAACATAAGCTACTTTAACGGTGTCCCCCACAGAAAATGACCCTGCATCGGGAGGCAATTGATTCATAATCAACCTAAATAAAGTTGTTTTTCCAGCTCCATTGGGCCCAATAATTCCAACAATTCCTGCTTGAGGAAGTCTAAAAGACAAGTCTTCATATAATAATTTATTATCAAAAGCTTTTTTTACTCCCTGCGCTTCTATCACTTCCGATCCCAACCGAGGCCCATTGGGAATATAAATCTCCAGTTTTTCTTCCGTAGCTTTTTGATCTTGACTCAGAAGTTTGTCATAATTACTCAATCGGGCTTTTTGTTTGGCTTGCCGTCCTTTGGGGTTCATTCGAACCCACTCCAGTTCTCGCTCCAACGTTTTCTGTCGTTTAGAGGCTTGTTTTTGTTCCTGGCCCAATCGTTTTGCTTTTTGGTCCAGCCATGAAGAATAATTTCCCTTCCAAGGGATCCCCTCTCCCCGATCCAGCTCCAAAATCCAGCCCGCCACGTTATCTAGAAAATAACGATCGTGGGTGACAGCAATTACTGTACCACTGTACTGGGCCAGGTGATATTCCAACCAATGTACGGATTCAGCATCCAAATGATTAGTGGGTTCGTCCAATAGCAATATATCTGGCTTTTGCAACAAGAGACGGCAAAGTGCAACACGGCGGCGTTCGCCTCCCGATAATGTAGTAATGGAGGTCTCTCCTGGTGGAGTCCGTAGCGCATCCATAGCAATTTCTAATTGCGTATCGAGTTCCCAAGCATTACGAGCTTCAATTTCATCTTGTAACTTTGCTTGTCGATCCATCAATTGCTGCATTTTATCTGGATTCTCATAAACTTCTGGCAAGCCAAACTGATCGTTTATTTGATTGTACTCTTCTAGAACAGCTACGGTTTCGGCCACGCCCTCTTTAACGACCTCCAAGACTGTTTTGTTGTCCTCCATTCGAGGTTCCTGTTCCAAGTAGCCTATCTTATAATCAGCATTGAAAACCACGTCGCCCTGAAATGATTTATCCACACCCGCAATAATCTTTAGTAGCGTAGATTTCCCTGATCCGTTGAGTCCCAATATTCCAATTTTAGCTCCGTAAAAAAAACTGAGATAAATATCCTTTAGAACGGGACGGTTGGCTCCTGAAAATGTTTTGGAAACCCCCGTCATTGAAAAAATTATTTTTTTATCCTCTGCCATTTAAATGCGCCCCCTTAGGGCATTAAACGTCCATGCCACCGCCATAAAGCCTGCACCGACCAATCCGAATCCTACAATGTATTCTTTATAGAGAAGTATTCCTAGTACGATGATAGCGACTCCAAGGAGCCCCATAATCAAGGCTGCATATCCGAAAATTTTATTTTTGTTTAGATTCATAAGTGAGGTTTCCATTCTAGCAAATATCGTAGTTTTTTTGTGAAAAAGGGCAGACAAAAGCAAGAGGAAACACAAACAATATCTCATATCCCCTTATTTAATTACTATTTTTACAGAAAGAAAAACGCGTGCATGGATCTGAGTGCAGAAAAAAATATCGATCACAATAAGATGCTATTGAGTGATCTTCAACAACTATTTACTACCATCAAGCAAGGTGGAGGAAAGAAGCGTTTGGAAAAGATTAAAGCTGCTGGAAAAATGACTGCTAGAGAGCGAGTCACAGCGTTAATTGATCCTGAAACTACTTTTTTTGAAATTGGTGGTTTTGCCGGCCACAATATGTATAAAGAAGCTGGAGGCTGTCCTGCAGGCGGGGTCATTTGTGGCCTTGGAAAAATTACTGGTCGCTTGTGTGTGATTGTTGCCAATGACGCCTCTGTGAAGGCAGGGGCTTGGTTCCCTATCACAGGAAAGAAAAACTTACGAGCCCAGGAAATCGCCATGGAAAACCGAATTCCTATTGTTTATCTGGTAGATAGTGCTGGTGTTTATTTACCGATGCAAGATGAGATTTTTCCAGATAAGGAGCACTTTGGCCGGATTTTCAGAAATAATGCACAAATGAGTGCCGAAGGTATTATACAAATTTCAGCTATAATGGGGAGTTGTGTTGCCGGTGGGGCCTATTTACCAATTATGTCCGATGAAGCTATGATAGTTGATCAAACTGCGAGTATTTTTCTAGCAGGAAGTTATCTGGTCAAAGCAGCTATTGGAGAAAATATCGATAACCAAACCCTAGGGGGAGCCACCACACATTGCGAAATTAGTGGTGTCACAGACTTCAAAGCCAAAGATGATGCCGATGCCTTACAACGAATTCGGACTCTTATAGGTCGAACGGGAAAAGCTCCTAGAGCAGGCTTCGACCGGATAGAATCGCTATCTCCTGAGGATAACGAGGATCAGATTTTCAGTAAACTCCCAAAAGAACGCACCCAACCCTATAATACCTACTCAATTTTAGACAGTATAGTAGACAACGGAAGTCTTGAAGAGTACAAACCAGACTATGGCAAAACCCTCATCACTGCTTATGCCCGCATTGACGGATGGTCTGTTGGTATTGTCGCCAACCAGCGATTGGTGTCTAAAAATGCTAATGGTCAAATGCAATTTGGAGGTGTAATTTATAGTGATAGTGCCGACAAGGCAACTCGATTCATTGCCAATTGTAATCAACGTAAAATCCCTTTGGTTTTCTTCCAAGATGTGACAGGTTTTATGGTTGGCAGTCAATCCGAACATGGTGGAATCATTAAAGACGGTGCCAAAATGGTCAACGCTGTAGCAAATTCAGTAGTCCCTAAGTTTACAGTCATTATAGGCAATTCTTATGGGGCTGGAAATTACGCTATGTGTGGTAAGGCCTATGATCCCCGATTGATAGTAGCATGGCCTTCAGCACAAATTGCTGTGATGGGCGGAACACAGGCTGCTAAAGTACTGCAGCAGATCGAAACGGCCTCGCTTGAGAAAAAAGGAAAAAAAATAAGAGCTGATAAAAAAAAGAAACATTTAGAAAAAATAGAAGCTCACTATCACGAACAAACACAACCTTTATACGCAGCTGCACGATTGTGGGTAGATGCTATTATAGATCCTTCCCAGACCCGTAAATGGATCTCGATGGGAATCGAAGCAGCTGACCATGCCCCGATTCAAAAGAAATTTAATATGGGAATTCTACAAGTCTAGTTATCCTAAAATAGCTAGTGTACTTGGTCGATCAATTTTTCCTGTGGGGGTGTATTTAAACGTCTTCAAAGTATAAATCTCTTTCAAATAACGTTGATTTTCTTCGCCCAATCGCTTTTCAAGTTCTTCTCTAACAAGTTCTCGTACGTCTTTTTTAGTTTCGATAATCAGTACTAGCTTTTGGCCCAAATCAGTATCGGTTTGTCCTGCAAAAAAGAAGGGATACCCTAGGTCACCTAATTCCTTTTCCAACTGTTCAGGAAACAGCTTTTTCCCTCCAGAATTGACGACATTATTGACACGCCCAATGAGAGTAAAATGAGATGAATCAAGGATTTGTACTAAATCCTGAGTATGGATAGACTCCTCGGACAAGTGGGGAGCTGAAATAATAAGACAGCCTTCCTCATCCGCGTCTATAGATACTTCTGGCAGCACTTCAAATGGGTTCTGGGGTAGTGTTACTTTTGAAACTGCAATATGAGTAAGGGTCTCCGTCATACCATAGGTTTCAAAAACAGACGATCCACACACAGACAGGGCCATACGGAGGGAATTGGAAATGGGAGCTCCACCAATCAGGAGGGTTCTTATCTGGTCGAGTTTCGAAAGAGCATTCTTAGCCTGAAGCGGGATCATGGCACAAAAATCATAGTCTCTATCCAACCAATCCAAATCCATTTTAGGGGGGATCATATGTACATCTAGTCCCAGTACCATTGCCCGTACTAACATCATTTTTCCTGCAATATAATCTACTGGAAGACAATGAAGTGCTCGTTGTCCCACTTGCAAACCGAAGTATTCTGCAGTCCGAACTGCAGAATTGACCATCGCTTGTTTGGATACGAGGAGCCTCCTTGGACTTCCTGTAGAACCTGAAGTTTGAACTTCTATGCTTTCATTTCCATCCAACCAGTCCAATAAAAAAACTCCAATTACCTCCTCAAAGGTTTCACCTTCTTTGATGAAATCATAGGCAACGAGTTTTAATTCTCTTTGGTTATAGTGACATCCATTGATTTTAAACCGATTGTGAATCTTAGAATAATGAGGGATTCTCATGATTGTTTTATAAGAGTTTGTTACTTATTTTTTTCCAATGGTATTTCCTGTAAAATAAATAGAATACTATAGGATAACAAAGACCAAGGGATATAATAATTTCACTCCATAAGACTGGCTGACCTGTGAAAATAAGTATTGCATCCGTTTGAAAAGCAGACCATTCAGAACTCATCAGTAAGGCTCCAAATAAGTTGTTGGCTGCATGAAATCCTAAGGCCAATTCCAAACCCTCATCCACCAAGGTAATTATTCCCAAAAAAAAACCAGTTCCTATGTAGTAAAACATAATGCCCAATCCAAATTGGTCAACTTCAGGATTGGCATAATGCAACCCTCCAAAGAGAACAGAAGTAAGAATAAGAGGAAGCCATCTGTTTTTGAATAAAACACCAAAACCCTGTAATAAATACCCACGGAAAAGAAGCTCTTCAGTACTTGTTTGAATCGGAATCAATAGGGTTCCTAAGAATAGGAGCGGCAGAAAAGTTCGCCATTTAAAATTGAAAACATATTCTTCCGGAGCCATTAAACACCCAAATAACAATAGGATTATAGTTACCCCGCCCCAGAGCCAAAAGGAAAACAGTACCCGATTCCAATCCACATTTCTTCTACTGGTAACTAATTGATGAAAGTTGAGCTGGTGTAGAAATCGATTGACAAACCACATGCCCAAGAATAGGACAGCAAAGGGAAGCATTTGTAATAATAAGCGTAGCTGACTTGGAATGGCGTTCATTAGTTCGGAAGCGTTGCTGGGATCTACAGGCCCTTGTGCGTATTGAAAAATGGCCTGAGTGAGGGGAATTTGACCGATAAGAGTGAATAATACCAAGACCAAAGAACCCAACAAATAACTCATAAAAGTATTTGATGAAGTACGGACTTGTTCTATGTACATGGACTAAAAATTAAACTTCCAAGACTTCTTAAGGTCATAACGAAGGTAACCATTTTCAACGACCAAAGGGCTTGGAATATTATTTGAATACAGGCTTCCTGTACCCAATCCTTGTGGCCAGTTGCACCCCATCTCGGCTGTCCATTGAGCAATTGCACTCAATCCAATATTGCTTTCTAAAGCACTGGTTACCCACCAACCAATCTTTCGCTTTGTAGCATGCTGTATCCATTGCTCAGTAATCGTGAACCCTCCCAATAAACTGGGCTTTAAAATTATATATTGGGGTTGGATCGCATCAAGAAGGCTTTCAATTTGAGTCGTTGAAATTCCAATCAATTCTTCGTCTAGCGCAATTGGAATTGGGCTTTCACGACAAAGAGTATTCATAAATTCTTCTTGGCCTCTGGCAATGGGTTGCTCAATGGAATGAATATCATAACGAGCTAATTGTTTCAGCTTGTCAAAAGCTGAGTCATTGGAAAAAGCACCATTAGCATCCACTCGTATTTCAATTTGATCCGTAGTGAAATGATTGCGTATTTCTTCGAGTAATTGAAGTTCTTTATCGAAATCCAAAGCGCCGATTTTAAGTTTTATGCAACTAAACCCAGCAGTTATTTTTTCTTGGATTTGGGACTGCATAAAATCAACGTCTCCCATCCACACCAATCCGTTTATTGGGATTTGAAAAGTGTCTTCTGTGAATGTGGTCTTGAAAAGAATAAAAGGATTCTCTGCTTGGAGTGACCTTTGCGCCATTTCAAATCCCATCTGTAAGGAAGGAAAAGATGATAGGGAATCTGGATTAAAATTGTCTTCTGTGATAGCCTCACACGAACCCTGCAAAATGGCTTCATACTCTGGAACATCGTCAATACTCAATCCTCTCAATAAACCAC
>CENJ01019717.1_pt1 | contig 13047 bp, 23 predicted proteins | sample 356161 | NCBI WGS metagenome assembly CENJ01 (sample SAMEA2619531, study PRJEB7988) | marine metagenome | biome: marine biome (ENVO:00000447); feature: surface water layer (ENVO:00002042); material: "saline water (ENVO:00002010), including plankton (ENVO:xxxxxxxx)" | depth 5 m
GAGGAAAAGGTTGAGGGAGTAGTTGAGGAAAAGGTTGAGGAAAAGGTGCCTGATAATAATGAACTAGAATTAGAGAATTATGAATTATCTGATCTAGAAGATGATGATGACCAACTAGATGGTGAAGCAACACCATTTGATATTGAAACCTGTGAATTTGTTGATCATGATACTGGATATTATAAAATGCAAGAAGAGGATTTTATATTTAATGAAGATGGTGAACAAGTAGGTGAAATAATATTTGGAGAATTTGTTGCCTGTTAAATGAAAAAAATGGAGGGAAGAATAGTAAGAAGGTCTTATATTTTTTAATCGTCTTCCATACTATCTTCATACCATACGCGTCCAAATAAACTAACTATAAGATATAATCCACCGAAGAATAAAATAAATTCAAAAATCATTTCATAATAATAATATTTAATGTTTAATATCATTATTTATAGTATATAAAATGCTACCGGTTTTCCAGAGTGCGCCCGGTTTTCCAGTGTAATGAATAAGGGTATATTGGCGAAGCCTTGTTTACCTTGAAATATATCTGGGGAATGATGCGGGAAATAAAGCTAGATAACACCCTACCATAACCTAGATGACACCCTACCATTATCTAGGCATTATAATCTTTTGAATAAATACAGGCAATCCTGTTTTTTTATCAATAGCAGCTAGATGTTTTGGTTTATAAAGATTATTTTTTTTACTTTTCTTTGTTTTATCGCCAGGTGGTTTCATGGAACCATGTACACTAACCATTATTAAAATAATGATAGAAGCTATTGCTATAGAGTATTTGTATTTAATAAAGTCCATATATATTTTAAAAATAAAAAATATTTTTGAACATTTTTTCCAAAATAGTGCAAAAAATTGAAAGTGAAAAATATTTTTTTATTAGCATTATTATTCCAACAATTAACATACAAACATTCAACATGTCAGCAAAACAAACAAGTCAAACTAAGCTATCGCGCGAAGCAATCCGCGCACAAAACTGCGACCCTGAGCACGGGGTAAGCCTATGTATTCCTAGGGTATTCGCAAACATCACTTATCGTCAGATATTTAAGGTGTTCTGTGATGCTCGTTTGGGATTCGTTGAGCGCGTAGATGTTATCCGCACCAAAGGGGTGAAGAGAGCATACATCCACTTTAAGGCTGGTGGATGGAATATGCGCGACCGCACAGCACGGCAAACCTTACAGGTATTACAAGAGGGTGATTGCCTAGAGCTTACCTATGAGGATGGTAAGCCATGGTTCTGGAAAGTTGTGGTAAGTGAAAGCGAGAGGCCAACAGAAGCCCCTAAGCTTAAGCCACGACCACAGATGAAGCGTGCTGGGCGTAAGAAAACCTTGGATTTGGGTGATGATCCAATAACTGCTCGTGCTGCTGAGCATATTAAGGGTATTAGTGTTAAGGATGAGGTAATGGAAGAGTTGGCTGGACTTAAAAAAGAGACCCCACCACAAGATACGAATAACCAATTCGAATCACTATCCGACCTCTAATATTATTGCCCATCACACGGCGTAGTCCTAGGTAAGACTTTAAAAGACAATAATAGAAGATCCCGGGGGATTGGTTGGGAATAGAGAAATTAAATTTTCTAATGTTTTTTAATGTATTTATGTGTATTATACCGTATATGGATTGCTACCGGTTTTCCAGAGTGCGCCCGGTTTTCCAGTCTAATGGTAAGGGCCTTGTTTGGCGGATGCCTTGTTTTACCTTGGAATGGACTGGGGGATAGCAGGGGGATAGCACTAGATGCCACTGTATCATATATAGCAGGGACACAGCACTAGATGCGACCATTAATTATGTGAGAGACCCTTTGAAGCGTTGAGCAATGTGTAAAGTTATATAATGATTATATGAAACTAAAGAAAGAATGCAATAATTTAAAAAAATATACTTAAAGAGTTATTTGCATATTTATATCACCATGAGTGAAACAATAGTACAAGTCGAACTTTCACAAAAAAATATAGAAAAAGCAGCTCCAAATTCGATTAACGTTGCAAATAATGGATTTGCTTACGATGAATATTTCAAAATGGGAGGCACTGTAGCAAAAATGACTTTTCAATCCACAAAAAAATTTAAAGATTTTGTAAAAAACAGATCTGCTGAAAAAGATAAATAGAATTAATATAAACAATAAGTGTTAATATTAATAATAACGATGGATATTTCAAGAGCGAAAGATATTTTAGACTATTGGTTTCCAAATAACGGAGGCCTTGTTTTACCTTGGAATGGACTGGGGGATAGCAGGGGGATAGCACTAGATGCCACAGTATCATATATAGCAGGCACACAGCACTAGATGCGACACTACACAATTAATAAAATATATTGATATAAATATATGTACAATATAGCTATATCAATAATCGAATCTCTCTACCTTATCTACATGTTTTTGTTTTTTGAAACTAGTGTTAATTTTGATACATTCACATTTAGACCACGAATTAATTTTAGTGAAGACAGTGCCTTTTTTCACAGCAATGGTAACGAATATGGTTCTAAAATTTGCCCATTTGGTAAATCAATCATTTTTCTGTTTGTTGCTATACTACTATTAAGAAACTATATATCAATACCAAAATATATAATGATAGCAACCATCATTATAGCAATATTGATGTCTTTTATAAATCTCAACGCATTAGTATATATACTACCTGTTATCTTTTACGAAATATGTTTGCAAGTAGTTTATCGAAATAATAAATAATGTAATGGATACAACAACATAACAAATACTACCCATAATATACCACCTACAACAGAACCATTGATAAAATTAAAACCATTTTTCTTTTCTTTTTTTACATAAATGCTATAAAAATATAAATAATAAGCAGCGATTGGCATAGAACCATATAATAATCCACTAACATAACCTCCATAATGTTTGCTGAGAAAACCTGATAAACAAATTAATATTCCACCTGCTAGAAAATTTATAACTATATCTTTATCAATCATTTATATTATATTTATAAAAAAATTGAATATTTTTTTCTGATATAATCTATATTAATTTAAACATGGGAATTGAAACCAGATACGATTACATATATTACACAGTTTTAACACAAGATTGGTTTGATGAAGCTGAAAGAGTATTAAACAATGAATTGACCACAGAAATACTCGTGGAGGTTATGGAGAGAAAATTAAAAAGAAGTAAAGACTGGACTTTAAATAATTTCAAGGTCGATTATAGTCAACATTCTAATGATATTGAACGTTGGATTCATAGAAACGTTCAACATAAAGAACAACCGATTTTCGTTCAGATAGAAAACAATCAACCTATTATTAGAAGTGGAGAAGGAACATTGTTCGTATTTTATGAAGAACCAGATGATAACTATGAAAACGATGTTAATGATCATCAACAATCTTGGATCCCCGCTCCAGATATTAATGAAGGTTCTGTTGATTGTTTGGCCGGTGCTGGTGGTCGCTTATAATTATTATTTAAATATAAATTCATAAGATATATTAATATATTATGAATGATTATTTTATCGGTTCTATATCAGGTATTGCACAAACACTATCAGGACATCCATTTGATACATTAAAAGCATGTAAACAGAGCAATATAAAACCACATTACAATATAAAACGATTATACGGTGGAATAACATTTCCTCTAGTATCTAATTCAGTAATAATAGGGTCACAGTTTTATTTTTATCATAATCATTCATCATTAATATCAGGTATAATTTCTGGTATTATGTCAACACCAATCGAATATTTAAAAATACAAAAACAATTGATTCCAAATTATAAATATAAATTATCCTGGCCATTAGGTATGAAGATTACAATAATGAGAGAAATAATAGCAATACCAGTATATTTTGAAGCATATTATTATTTCAAAAAGAAAACAAATAATAGTTTTTTATCTGGAGGAATTGCTGGAATATTAACATGGTTAGTTCCTTATCCAATTGATACAATTAAAACAAGGATACAAATGGGTTATACATTAAAGGAAAGCATAAATCAAAAAAATTATATGAGAGGATTGTCATTGTGTTTAACCAGAGGGTTTATAGTAAATTCTGTAGGATTTTATTGCGCAAATCTTCTATCCAAATAGTTTAAAGAAATTAAACCAACTAATATAATGTCGTATTCAGAAAATGTTATGATAGAAACAGAGCAAGGTGGAATGGGAAATAATAGTTATACAGAACTAGAAAATTTACAAAAAGAATTAGAAGAAATAAAATTGTTAATGATAATATTTGGTTCAACGATGATGTTTATTTTAATGTTTGTATCCGTTTTTTATGTTATAACACATTGTAAAAAAGAAACGTATAAAAAAAATTGTGAATTACAATTAACATCAGTAACAACTAGTGATGAAGAGTCGGACAAAACAACGTTAATTTAAGCACTTAAAAAAAGGCACCAATAAAAGTATCTGAAAATAATATAAATACAGCAAACTATTTATATTATAAGCATGAATAAGTATTTGTTAGTATTTTTGACAATATTACCGGTAGTATGGTGTGAATCAATAGAAAAAATCCCGTGTACCTATCCGGAATCAAAAGCTATATGTGTTTGTCCTGGCGATTGTCTAACACAACACAATAATAATTCTTTTTGTGAGATAACAAAATGTTATAAATGGGATAATAAATGTATATCTACAGGTGAAAGTTTTTATAGTGCGTTGATATTTAATGCTTTACCTCCAACAGGAATTATTGGAATAGGTGATTTAATTATGAAGCGTTTGGATTTATTTGCAATATCATTAAGCACATCATTAGGTGGTTGTATATTTCTTTTATGTACGACGTGTTGTGGTGGTTGGTATACAGCAAAACGAAATGATCATAATGAAGGAGAATTTGCTGAAAAAGTATTAAAATGTTATACAAAAAATAGTGGAGCAACATGGTTAATGTTTATGATAATATGGTGGGGATATCGTTTATATTTAATATTATCAGATAATATTGTAGATGGTAATGGTTGTAAACTGAATAAAAATTAGTATAAAAAAATCTAAACATTAATTATAATGTCGCATTTTAGCAGTAAAAGATTGCTTCAAGCACAACGCGTAAAACTAAACAATGTTAAAAACAAACCAGCATTGGTTTCTAGTACAGGAAGAGGAAGAGTTAATTTTAGATTGATAAATACGAGAGTTTACAAACCAACATCAAAACAACAAGCTGTTGGAACAGTTATAATAGTAACAGCTCCATACCAGCCTATTGTCCAAGGATCACAAGACAAAATGAGAGATCAATATGATTATAACGGAACAGGAGGAACTACTGGTTTCATCACAATATATAATGTAGCGGTGGGTGATACAATTTCATTCACGGATAATGGTGGTGTAGAATATACAGGAACAGTTACAGCTGTTGTTGCGACAAAAGGACAAAGAAATAATGAAATTACTCTTACTCCATCGGTGACCAACGCAGGTTTGCCACAAGGTGGCAACATAACAATAACTCAACCATAATTATTTTGGAAAATAAGCTGACACATCACCGAATAAATCCCCTAGGAACACCTGGGTAAAAACAAGATAATATTTTAAAAGTGATATTGTATGTAATATTATATGTAATACGGTGTATCTTTTCTTTTATTTTATCTCTACAATGAACAGTTTGTTTCTTTGGATATTCGCCAATAGAGTATTGTAAAATATATAATCTTAAATCAGGAATAGAGAAAACGTGCTCTACTGCTGAATAATTATTTTCTAATTCTAACATTTAAAATAAGAAAATAAAAAAATTGAAATAAAAATTCAAAAATTAAATAGGTCAAACACATAACAATAAATATGGAATTTATACGTAATTTACTAACTACCCCAAAAGAAACTGAACAAAAACAATGTATTAATACCCAAATATTTAAAAATAAACAGGGAAATACTTACAAATGGTTTGTATCAAACAAAAATAGAAATACATTAACAGTTATGGATCCAAAAGAATTCGATATTATAATTGGGCATCCGACAGCACGTAAACATATAACAGCAGAAGTAAAAAAGATATTTGCTAGAGATTCAAATGCGCCTATGGAATTTATAGGTATCTGTCAGGGAAGATTTGTAGGTATAAATCCTTCATTATTAGATGTTTTAAAAGATGTAAACAATACACTACAACAAAAAATGGGAAATGATTGTAAAATAACACAAATAGTATTTACAAAAAACCTGGGATATCACGATTGGGTAATTGCTTCATCAACAGCATCACAAGAAAAACTAAAAAAAATAACCAAATTAGACTTAATACCATCTAATGTATATAAAGATAAGTATGGTGAAATAGATAATTATATTAGTGGTTATAATATAAAATTAGATACGGAAAATTTTGCCAAAAAATACGGTTTTGAATCCTTAGTAGATAAAGAAATAATAGCAGTGACAACAGTTGAAGAGGAAATACCTGTAGTTACATTGACAAGAGACGATATAATTAGAACAGAAATAGATGATCATGACCCATTAACACCAAATACGGCTGAAGTATAAATAGAAACAATTTAAAACTAAAAAATTTTTTAATGTATAATGTCATTTGTAAGAATAGTAAATAACTACGGACGTTTGCATAAATTAGGTAAGCAAATAATAAACCATAAAAAAAATGTAAATCATGTACCAAAAAACAAATTGGATCGTGCTTTTGAAAAACAAGAAGAAAAGATAAGAGAATTTGAAAAACTAATAAAAAAATCTCATAGGCAATGGAAGAAAAAACAAGCATCAATAAATCAATATTGGACAGGATATTAAGGAAAATATTTTTTCTAATATTAAATCATAATTATGTCTGTGAAAAATAAAATAAATCAGGAAGATATGAAGCGTTTATGGCATGCACAACAAGAAGACATACTTAAAAGTTGGAGTGAACAAGCGAGTTGTTATCGTTGGATGCATGAGCGTGCTTATCAAGATTATAATAAAAAAAATATGAGATATGCAATACCTGTGATTATAATAAGTACAATAACAGGAACTGCTAATTTTGCTCAAGGTAGTTTTCCAGAAGGGGCAAAAACATGGGCGCCATTGATAATAGGAACATTAAATTTAGCAGCAGGTTTAGTAACAACAATAGGACAGTTTTTACGAGTTAGTGAACTGCTTGAAGGTCATAGAGCAGCAAGTTTAGCGTATGCTAAATTAAGTAGAAGTATTGCGGTAGAGTTATCTTTACCAGCAGATGAAAGAAGTATGCCTGGAATTGATTACATAAAACAATGTAGAACAGATATTGATAGATTAATTGAACAAAGCCCTCCAGTTCCACCAGAAATATTAAAAGACTTCAATATATCAATATTGGAAAAATCAACAAAAAATCCATCAGGAAAATCACCAGCATTTTCTGTTCCTGCTATATTAAAATTAGAACCAATAAATGTATTTAGAACAGAAAAAGATGAAGAAGAAAGAATGGCAAAATTATTAAAAGCAAAAGAAGATGAAAAAATATACAAAGAAAGGATATTGAAAGAAGAAAGTGATAAAATACAGAGAGTAATAGCAGATCATGAAAAGAAGCGTAACAGTATAATTGGCGAATATGATTTAGAACATAAATTAAAAATATTAGAACAGCATAAAAAACACGAAGAAGATATGGAATATAAGAAAAAAAATCTAAGTTTAAAATCATTGACGAAAAAGATTACAAAATTCCAAAATATTTTGATAGCGGATGATTCATCATCAGAAGACGACGACATAGATAGTAAACAACAACAAGTATCTATTAATATAACAGATACTACTTCAGCGCCTGGCGATTTATTAACACAAACAGAAAATTTAATTATTAGAGATATTGAATCACAAGAACAAATAGTAGATAATTCAGAAAATATAATAACAAATACAATAAATGATATGATTACAGATATTTCAAATAATAGTAATTAAATATATTTAAAAAAAGACTAATTAATAATGTAATGAGTATTTTTTTACAGAGAAAAATAAATATGATAGTTTGTGATATGGCTGGAACCATAGTAAATGAAAAAGGATTAATATATAAAAGTATATTTAATACATTAAAAATATCTGGTTATGCTGCAACATCACAAATGATGGATAGTTGGCCGGGTAAAGATAAAAAAGATGTATTGAGAAATGTGGTATACCAACACATAGGAAATTACAAAAGAGCAGATGAGATGGCATCAGAATTAGAAAATGAATTAATGAAAACATTAGAAAAAGAATATTTTAAAAAAGGTAATATTGAATTAATAGATGATAATTTATTAGATTTTTTTGATTGCGTAAGAATAAATGGTATAAAAGTGTGTTTAAATACAGGTTATCCAAAAAAATTACAAGAAAAGATAATAGATAAATTTAATTTGTATGGTAGAATAGATAGTTTTATATCAAGTGAAGAAGTAGTTTGCGGTAGGCCTGCTCCTTATATGATACATCGTTTAATGGAAGATAATTTAATAATGTCAGCAAATAGTGTTGCTAAAATAGGCGATACTCAAACAGATATGTTAGAAGGTGTAAATGCGAAATGTGGATTAGTTATAGGTGTGCTATCAGGACATGAAAAAAAAGATAATTTATTAGGCGCAGGAGCAGATGTAGTTGTAAATAAAATAACAGATTTAGACAGTGAAGTATATTGTGATTTCTATTTGTAATTAAACCTCAGCGGCTTCATTTTCATTATCGTCTTCATCTTGTGTTTTACAATTTTCTAATGTATATTGTGTAGTTCCAGAAACATAAGATAATTTGTTACATAAATATCCTAATGGGTTTTTAACGTTTTCGTACACATTTTCAACAAAATCAATATGTTCGCCCATTTTATCACAATTTTCTTTTATATCACTATTTAAAAAGTTAATAATACGATCTAATTTTTCATCAATTTTGTCAAATTTTTCAGCAAGATCAACAATCTTATTTTCTAAAATTGATATTCGTTTATCATTAATATAATTATTAGTATAAATTATATTATTATCAGTCATATAATTTATAGTTAAATAAATAAATAGAAAATATAACACATCCAAATAAAGATAATAGTGCGCATAATCCATAATAATAAGTTATTATTCATGACAGTTTTATGAACAATATTATTGTAAGGTATAAAATGAATAATAAATGTGGAAACAACAAAAATAATACTTCTAAAGACCCATTGTATATTTTTTTCATAAACTAAAAAGTTTAAGAATCCAGTAAAGATAATTTTTGGTATTAAATCTCCTTTCATCATTCCGATAATGGAAGCCAAAATAAGTGTATCATAACTTATTCTTTGTCCCAAAAGGAGTAATAACAAAAAAGGAATAATAACATTTATAGTTCCATACATACTCCATTCTTCTTTATCAAAAAATTTTAATTTTATTTCCATTATATATATATATTATATGGAAAATTTAAGCATGGAAAAAATATTATTGTTGTTGGCTTCAATGTTAATATTGGCAATATTTTTTGTAGCAGGCATAGGAAAAGTAAGTAGTTATAATAGCACAGTAGAAGGTTTGTTAAAAAAACCAATATTTAAATCATTACCAAAATTTGTTTCACAACTTTCTATTATTGGAGTGATAGTATTAGAAATAATAGCTCCATTAGTAATTATCCTGGCGATATTCAATGAAAATTATAAAAATGTAGCTTATCATTCTTCTTTAGGATTGGCAGGTTTTACATTAATAGCTACACTATTGTATCATTTTCCACCAGAAAAAATACAATATTATTTTTTTATGAAAAATATAGCAATTGTAGGAGGTTTAATAACATTGGCTTTGTTATTTAAATAATTATTTTCGAATGTATGGGTAATTTTCTTTGAACCATTTATATGTTTCCCATATACCTTCGTCAATATCAGTAAATTTAAAATCTGGATAAAATGATTTTAATTTTGCGTTTGTAACCGTTTTCCTCATACATCCGTCGCTTTTACTAGTATCCCAATTAATATTATGTATATCGATATCCATGTGGTAAGCTAATAAATTAACAATATCTCTAATGGAATATTCATAGTCGGTACAGCAAATAAGTGGTGTTGTTATGTTGTATTTATTTCCTAATAAAACTTCAAGAATAATTTTGGCAAAATCATCAACATATAAGAATTGTCTTAGTGGATTGCCAGTGCCATATGCAAAATGTTTTCGTTCTAGTAATAAATCTCTATGAAAGCGATGCATAAGCATGGGAATAAAATGACCATTTTTTAAACTAAAAAAATCATGTTTGCCATATAAATTAACAGGAACCAAACAAATATATTCACGATTATAAGCTTTATTATAGTGTTGGCATTGTTTTTCAAGCATTCTCTTAGCATAAGCATAACCTTCGTTAGAGATATGTGGTGGTGATTCATGTATCATAGTTTCATCCATAGGAAACTTACTTGGATTATTAGGATAAATACAGGATGACAAACAAAAAATCCCTCTATTGATATTATATTTATTACACATAGTTAATACATTCATATTCATTAAAATGTTATCATTAAACATTTCAATATTTCCATTCATATTTTTATATAATCCACCCACATTCGCTGCCAAATGAATAATATAATCAAATTTATTTGTTTCAAAATATTTTTCAACTTCTATAGCATTTGTGAGGTCAACACCTTTTCCTTTATTATCTTCGTTATCAGTAGTGAATGATCTTGACACGTAGTAAAATTCATGTTGTTTCATATTTTTTGCAAATTTTTGAATAGCATTTCCTACTAATCCAATTCCGCCAGTTACACAAATTTTCATATATAAATTATATAACTTTATATGTTTATATAATTTACATTTTTAAATATCTATTTCCTTCACGGTCTTTAATATAATATGTTCTAGATGCTCGCTGCATATAATATTCATATAATGTTAAAACACTCCAAAATCCGTAATAAAGTGATAAACATGTTGCAAATAAATTCATATATATATATATAATTATTAATTAAAAAAATGTCCTACAGAAAAATACATGGCGTAAACAATAGCATTTAATACACCTTCAGGTCTACTAGGAATATCACCACCAACATAATGACCAACACCTTCTTGTAGACCTAATGCGATGAAAGAAGTAATAAATCCTTTTTTAAATAACCACCATCTTAAAGTTTTTGGGTCATATTTTCTATATTCATTAACCGCATAATGAAGTGGAAAATAATAAAAAAGTAAATACATTAAAAAGATTCTTTTGTCGATTCTGAAATAATGTCCAGCGTATAAAGTGTATAAGTTATAAGCGAGCATTCTAGATTGATTATAATTTAATCCCAATAATGTTGGAACCCATTGTAATATACCAAATACAGTAAAAGGCATACCCATACTATGTATTCTAGCATTCCATCTAGTTAAATGTGCTTCGGCATAATAATCAACCCCAGCTTGACCGACATGAATATATGGTTTTAATAGGTCGTAAGAATAATAACCTAAGAGGCTTGAAAAGATATATGGCGTGTAGGGAACAATAGCAGTAATTTTTTCTAGTGCGTTATTTGAGTTATCTAATTGTTTAGGAGACATTAAATATATTATTATTTTATTTTTAAATTATTTTACAATATTGATATATATATATGATTATTCAAGTAGGAGGACAATATACATTAACAAGAAGAAGAGGTATATGGCAATTACATAATATAAATAGAACAGGGTCGAGTGATTTTATAAATAGTATGTTTAAATTAGCAAATATAAATCCAGGCAGTTTTTCAGATGAAAATAAAACACCAGCGGAATTATTTAGAGCTTGGTTCCAATCTTCAGGATTGGACAATGAGTTAAAAAGACGTTCAGAGATAGAAGGAACGAGCAATAGCAGGAACGTTATTGTTTTAGGAAAAAGAAGTGATCGTGGAAATAGGAGGAAAATTCCAATATTATTAGATAATTTATTGAATAATGTTGATGGTGATAATGTATATGAAAAAATACGAAAATTGGATAGAGAAATTTATAAAGTTTCATCATCTGGCGGTGGTATTAGTGAAAGTTTAAATGACCAATTACAAGGGCGCGGAACGGGTAGTGTGCGTATTAGTCGTGATAAGGTTTTAAACTATTTGAATCAGCATACATCAAGTTTGAGAACCAGAGAATCATCTGGGAGGTCGAGCAATGCCGGGCATAGTTACGCATTAACAAATTCACAAAACGCTGCTACAGCATCGCAAGAAAGACTCAATAAATCAACGGAAGCGTCGAAAAAGAGAAAAGAAGAGAAAAAAAGTTTGAAAAACTTTGATGAAAGTTTCCCTGATTCCTTCGGTGATGACAATAACTTTCCATCCAAGTCAAAAAAACAATCTTTTGATTATACTAAATTCGTTACCAGCGAATCGTTGGCATCCCGGAAAGACGCACTACGTATAGGGCTCAAGACGAAACCCGGACAATCAAAATCTAAGACGCTCATGTGTTCAAAATGTAAAAAGAATTTACCATCAGCGAGTTTTTCAGGTAAGATGGCAAAAAAAGGTCCAACTCGTCGTTGTAAAGCTTGTTCCAGTGCTGGTGGTGGAACTAGAAAAAAGAAAAAAAGGCGGCAAAGTAAAAAAGCAAAAAAGAAATCAAAGAAAAAAACACGTAAAAAGAGTTTAAAAAATATTTTTAAATATTTTTTTTAAAAAATTGAATTTGAAAAATATTTTTTATATATATTATTTAACACGACACAGCATATAATAAAATGCCAAGAACAAAGTATCAAAAACCAACAGAGGTTAACATACCTACAGTAACTGCCTCAATACGAGGAGATGAAGCCCTTAAAATTTTAAGGAAATTTGGTGTAGTAATAATACCATTAAATACTATTACTACAGAAGAACGAGATGCGGCTTTAAAAGAAACCCAATTGTATAGCAATGCTAATAGGGTATTCAAAAAAAGCGAAAATGTAAAAGAGCCTACTATGGAAATGAAGAAAGA
>CENJ01154865.1_pt1 | contig 13047 bp, 12 predicted proteins | sample 356161 | NCBI WGS metagenome assembly CENJ01 (sample SAMEA2619531, study PRJEB7988) | marine metagenome | biome: marine biome (ENVO:00000447); feature: surface water layer (ENVO:00002042); material: "saline water (ENVO:00002010), including plankton (ENVO:xxxxxxxx)" | depth 5 m
AAAGCCAGTCAGAGAAAGGCCAGACAGAGAAAGGCCACTTTAAGAAAAGAAAATGGTGTAGAACTTTTACACTGATCACTTTCTCGAAGTTGGCCGAGCATTTTGAAATTATTGGAGTGCATGTGTCGTACTCTCGGTTCCCACGGGAAACTCTCAGGAAAATCTTACGGATGGAACGAAATCCTTCGGATAGAATAAAATCCTACAAAATAAAACGCGGTGCTGCCGTTAGTGCGGGCTAGCTAACGTTTTTTCGGCGGTTAGAGAGCCGCAACGCATGGGAGGGAAGCATGGGAGCGAATATCAGCATTGGCTCAGCCGATGACTTTAACTTGGGTGTTTATGTGGCCGAGCCGAGCCAGGCACCCTCGTCAGCTGTAATTGTCATTCAGGAAATCTTCGGTGTTAATCAGCACATACGAGAAGTGGCTGATGGTTATGCCGCAGCCGGACATTTAGCGATAGCGCCGAAGCTGTTCGATCGTATCGATCGGAACATTGAGCTAGGTTATGACTCAACGGCGATGACCGAGGGTATTTCATTGGCATTTTCGCAATTGAATATGGAACTAGCCTTACATGATATTCAGGCAGCCGTAGATTTTGCGTTAACTCAAGTCAGTTCTGTGGCCGTCGTAGGCTATTGTTTTGGTGGCTTGATGGCGTGGCAGAGCGCTTGCTTGCTTCCCGGGGTAGCTGCGGCTAGCTGCTACTACGGCGGCGGGATTGCTGGGCATCTGGAGTTAATACCACGCTGCCCAATCATGATGCACTTTGGTGAGTTGGATCCACACATCCCGCTTACCGATGTTGCAAAAATTGAGCAGGCCCAGGCGGCGGTACAGGTTCATGTTTACGCCGCTGATCATGGCTTCAATTGTGATCATCGAGCCAGCTACGAACCTAATGCTGCGGCTTTAGCGAGAGAACGAACGCTGGCATTTTTCGCCGAGCATTTGACAGCGTAATTTCAATGATACATCGAGTCGGAATTTGGATAATCGTCTGCTAGCAGTTCCGTAACAAAATATCTTGATTCTACCGTAAGCCAGGGGCCGTAACAGTGCTTATTCTGTCGGCCTGTGTCTACAATAAACGAGGTGACAGACGCTCACGAATCGGCAGGTGTTTGTTCGTGTTCATTTTATAACTTATCCGGCCAAGATCAGGGTGTTTGCGCTTGACATCAAACTTGGGTTTGTTGATCCTTGCTTCGCGGTGCGATAGCCCATGCGGGCGTTGCTTGATTCTAAAGGGAGTTTTAGGTAGCGCACTGTGAGGGGCGTATGCAACGAGGGATCTGGTTACAAAGCCGTTTAGCGGTTATAGCGGTACCCACCATTGCGCAGACAATGCGGTAAAAAAAATTGAACACGCGAGTTGCTTCAATGTGACACGCTTGAGTGCTAGGTAGATTAGCCGTGGCACAGAGTTGTGCACATAGAGCGCCTGGCGAGCACCAAATTCCATCATGGGTAATGGAATAGGGAGGCAGGATCGGCGTCCAAAAAAATGGGCGGCACCTTAAATTAGGCGGTCAGAAAGACGGTAGTTGTTAAGTTGTAGATTGGGGTGTTTATGCATCTTGGAAGGCAAATGGTCTTCGCAACTTCATGGCGGCCTTAAAATTTTGCACCCGTGACTGAAATTCGAGGGTTGATATGGTAATAGCGATACAAACACTCGACTTGGTTACTGTTAATTGGGGCGAATGCGAAGCGTTTCATCATTATTTAACGCTTTTGAAAGAGCATCATTTTGATAGATCATCATAATGAGCAGAAGGTGGGTTTAGCGTGAGCGACAAGCTATTAGTCAGTTTCGAGAGCCTTTAGAGAAATCGTAAGTTCTGTTAGGAAGTTTTCATGAATAAATACTTGGGACGAGTTTTTGCCATTGCATTGGCGTTTGGGTTAAGCCTAAACAGTGGGACTGTCGTTGCATCGACTTTAGCGGATATCTTTCAGGTAGCTGAGCAAATGAACGCAGCCGCGCGTCGCTCACAGGCGCAGGTGGATGCGCTGACTGAAGATACGCGCAAGTTGCTGGGTGAATACAAGACGGTGCTGAAAGAAATTGAAGGCCTGCGTGTTTATAACCGCCAGCTAGAAAAGCAGATTGCTAATCAAGAGAAAGAAATGTCTCAACTGGCGCAATCCATCGATGATGTAACTGTTATCGAGCGTCAAATCACTCCGCTCATGCTGCGAATGATTGACGGCATTGAGCAGTTTGTAGAGTTGGATACCCCATTCCTTTTGGAAGAACGCCGCGCTCGCGTTGAGCGGCTTAGAGAAACGATGGATCGGGCTGACGTTGCCGTTTCCGAAAAGTTTTCGCAGGTGTTACGCGCATTCCAAATAGAAAACGAGTACGGCCGAACCATGGAAGCCTACAGCGACACCATTACCTTGAATGGCGTAGAACGAAAGGTAGATGTGTTGAAAGTCGGTCGCATTGCGCTCGTTTATCAAACTCCAGATGGTGCCGAAACCGGCATGTGGAACCCTTCTATACAAGACTGGGAGCAGGTGGATGACAGTTATCAATCATCTATCAAGCAGGGCATTCGTATGGCTCGCCAGCAAGCATCTATCGATATGCTCGGCATACCGGTATTTGGTGCAGGAGACGCACAATGAGAGGGTTTACTAAGGATTTTATGATGTCATTAGGTACGAAATTCACAGCAAGCGCGTTGCTCGTTCTAGGTCTGAGCCTAGGCACAGTTCATGCCGAAGAAAGCGCGCCTGCGCCAGCTACCGATCTGATCGTCAATGAAGCGAACTCCCTGGACGAGCTTTTAGAAAACGTAAGAGATCGCCGGGTTGTCGAGTCGCGTGAAAATACACAACGCGAACGTCGTTTTGCACAGGCTAAAGCCGATCAAGCGAAGATGCTGCAGGACGCGAAGAACGAGCGTACTCGTGAACAACGTCGTTCCGACCGTCTGGAAACGACGTTTGAAGAAAACGAAATTCGTATTGGTGATATGACCGAGCAGTTAGATAAGCGTCTCGGCAGTTTGCGCGAGTTGTTCGGTGTATTGCAGCAGGTGGCTGGCGATACGCGGGGCTTGTTTGAAGCTTCGTTGGTCTCTTCAGAATATCCTGATCGTGGTGAGTGGCTTGGTGAACTCGCTAAGAAAATGGGTACATCTAGCCAACTCGCTACCATTAGCGAAATGGAAGACCTTTGGTTCCAACTGCAGCAGGAAATGACCGCATCGGGCGAAATTACTAAGTTTTCAGGCACCTTTACTCGCCTTTCTGGCGAAAAAGTCGAGACAGATATCGTTCGCGTAGGCGCCTTTGCGCTGGTTGGCGAAGGCCAATACCTGCAGTGGGACCCAGACAGCCAATCGATCATTGAATTGGCTCGTCAGCCGGGCTCGCCACATAACGGTACGTCTGAGGCATTGCAAGAAGCAGGTGCTGGTGAACTGATTAGATTCTCAGTTGACCCGACTCGCGGCTCTTTGTTAGCACTGCTGATTCAAGCGGCAACTTGGGGTGAACGCATTGGTACTATCGGCGGTGGCTTCTTCGATGGCGCGGGCGGCGCAATGGGTGGGGTAATCATCTGGGTTGGTATCTTCGGCGTGCTCCTGTCACTGATTAAGTTCGTGATGTTGTTTGCTGAGCAACGCAAAGTGAACGCGCAGCGCGCAAACCCCAGCAATATTCAGACCAACAGCTCCCTTGGCCGTGTTCTAAATGTTTATGCAGAAAATAAAGAAGCCGACACTGAAACTCTTGAGCTAAAACTGGGCGAAGCAATCTTGGGCGAAACGCCGAAGATTACTAAGTACATTCAAATCGTTCAGGTTATCTCTGTCGTCGCGCCTTTAATGGGCCTTCTGGGTACGGTTATTGGTATGATCGAAACGTTCCAGGCCATCACACTCTTTGGCGCCGGCGACCCTAAAACTATGGCTGGCGGTATTTCAATCGCCTTGATGACCACGGTTCTGGGACTGGTTGTAGCGATACCCACTACCTTCCTCTATACCATTGTAAACACCTACGCAAAAGGTATTACGCATGCGTTAGAAGAGGAAAGCGCTGGTATTATCGCAGAGCAAGCAGAGCGTTCAGGGCGCACCCTGGGTGCTTAATACAGGGCGAAACTGATGTTATACGAAGCCTACTTAGCTATTGTTCAGTTCATCGAGCTGGGCGGCAACGTGCTCTACGCCATTGCCTTTGTCACCTTCGTGATGTGGGGACTGATTTTTGAGCGGGTGGTATTCTTTACTACTGAGTATCGAGGCATGGTACGTGAAAGCGTAACCAGCTGGGAACAGCGCAGCGAGCGCAGCTCTTGGGGCGCCCGACAGATACGCGACGGCATGATTTCTAACGCGGCGGATAAGATCAACGGGAGTTTCCCGGTAATCCAAATTTGCGTCGCACTCTGCCCGTTGTTTGGCTTGTTAGGTACCGTAACGGGTATGATCGCTGTATTCGAAGCCATGGCGACTCAGGGTGGTAATGCCCGGTCGATGGCCGCAGGCGTGTCGATGGCGACAGTACCGACCATGTCGGGCATGGTCGCCGCTCTATCAGGCGTCATGGGTACAACGTATCTGCAGACGAAGATTAAGCGCGAAACAGAATTATTTGAGGATAACCTCACCTTAGATCACTAGAAGCCTAATAACCGGCAATGCGTGGTTTCGTTGTTTCGAAAAGCGGTTAGATTGGAAAAAAGTTATGCGCAGAGGAATAAGAAGGGTACAGCGTGACAGCGAAGACGGTGACATCAACCTGACACCGATGCTCGACGTGGTATTTATCATGTTGATCTTCTTTATCGTCACGGCGACGTTCATCAAGCTTCCAGGGATAGAAGTCCGCAAACCAGTAGCGGAAACCGGAGTGAAGAAACCGACGGTTTCGCTGATCGTCGCGATCAGTGCCAACGATGAAATATGGATCGACAAAAAGCGTATTGATAAGACCGCCATACGCGCACACATAGAGCGGCTCCATGCCGAGAATCCGCTCGGTACCATGGCTATCCAGGCACATGGCGAATCGACTAACGATGCCTATATGGCAGTGCTGAGTTCCGCGCGAGCGTTAGGGTTAACGCAAGTGGCAATCTCAATAGACGAGTAGGAGGTTTATCGTGGTTTTACGCTATTCAATAGGCGTACTCGCTGGAGGCGTCATCACATTCTTCCTATTCCTTTTGATGCAAGCACTGATTGCATCGGATGAAGCGAAGCTGGAAGAAGGTGTTAAGGGACGATTGCTTGATTTTGTTCGACTTAATCAAGACGAAGAAGTACAGACGAAACAACGCAAGCCCAAGCCACCTCCGCCACCTGATGAGCCACCACCAGATATGCCGAAGCCGGACTTTGAGACGTCCGATTCTAACCAAGGCGTTTCGATGGATGCGGTGGATGTAGACGTTAGCCTTAATGTCGAAGGCGGTGGTTTTAGTTCCGATGGAGAATATCTGCCGATCGTAAAGGTGGCACCGCAGTATCCTCGACGCGCGCAAACTCGTGGCATAGAGGGCTTTGTGCTTCTAGAGTATATCGTTACGAAGACGGGCGCGGTTCGTGATCCGGTTGTAATTGATGCCAAGCCACCCGGTATTTTTAATAGAGCCGCGATCAATGCCGCGCTGAAATACAAGTATAAGCCTAAGGTCGTTAATGGTGAACCGATTGACGTCGCGGGTGTGAAAACGCGCATAACTTTTGAAATGGCGGAGTAGTAATTATGCTCGGTAGTGTGTGCAAGTTAGTGAGCAAGGCGTTCTTTGTTATCGCGGCGCTGGTATTTTTTGGCGCCAGCGGCATCGGGCCGCTCTCGATCGAGAGCGTTGTCGCACAGGAAGCCGAGAAAAAGCAAAAGACACGCCGCGTACCTTCAATTTCTGAGCAAGTCTTTAAGCTTCTGGGTAAGGCTCAGGAAGCGATCGACTTAAAGGACTATGTCGAAGCTGAGCGAGTCGTCACAGAAGCGCTGCAGCGAAAGCGTCGTTATAACGAAAACGAACTGGCGAATATTCGCAATACGCTAGGTTACGTCTACTACCTGACTGAGCGCTACGGCAAAGCGATCGAAGAATATAAAATCGTCGTTGCTCAGGGGGAGAAGATTCCTGAAGGTCTAGAAACCACCACACTCTATACCATTGCTCAGTTGAGTTACGTTGAAGAAAACTACCGTGACGCACTGAAATATATGGAGATTTGGATCACAAAGGCGGCTAATCCATCCGCTGCGCCACGATTTTTCTTGGCGACGGTTTACTACCAAATGAAAGATTATGTGAAAGCAATTGAGCAGATGGAACTCGGCATCAAGGTAGCTCAGGATCGCGGCACAACAATCACTGAACAAAACTGGAGTCTGCTGACTTTTTTATACTTCGAAAAGGAAGACTGGCCAAACGTGATACGCGTATTAGAAATTTTGGTTAAAGAGTTTCCAAAGCGCGAGCATTGGGTTCGCTTAGCCGGAGTGTATGGTCAGGAAGGCCGTGAAAAAGACCAGCTATACACCTTAGAAGCGGCCTATACCGCAGGCTTCTTTGAGCGCCGCACCGATTATACCAACCTTGCCGGCTTGCTGATGCAGGATGAAGTGCCTTACCGCGCAGCAAAAGTTCTTGTAGCCGGGTTTGAGAATGAAGCATTAGAGCGAGATTCAGATAACCTTCAATCTTTGGGTCAGGCATGGCAGCTCTCGCAGGAAGTGTACGAAGCAATACCGGTTTATGAAGAAGCCGCTAAGCTGGCCGATGACGGCAAAATCTACGAGCGCTTATCGTATTTGTATCTCGAATCGGATAACTATGATTCGTGCGTGGCGGCTGCAGATGGTGCGCTGGACAAAGGGGGATTGCGTAAAGTGCAAGCCGTTCAAACTGTGAAGGGTATGTGCCTATACAACAACAACAAGCTCCGGCAGGCGCGTGATGCGTTTAGTTCATGCAGACGCGAGGCGCGTCGTGACGAAGACACAACGAGCACCCGCATCTGCGCGCAGTGGATTACCTTCATTGATCGAGAGCGTGATCGTCAACAAAAGCTTGCTGAAGCTTCTGGCGGTTAAACGTCTTATTATATTGCGGTTGGTTTAGGAAGAGCCCGAGCGTTTGATTCGTTTCGGGCTTTTTAATGTTTAGCCCGCAATCCTGGTTTGAGTGGTGCCACACGGCGCAACCCCGCAACGGGTGAAACCTACTTGCACTTTCTTATAGTTCAACACAGGATTTTCGCACACTAGAAGAGACCATTATGTTTACTGGCATTGTTCAGCACCTGTCTTCGATAAGCTCAATTTCCACCGACGGAGAACTACGGCGTTTTCAAATTCAACTAGATGATTTAACCAAGGATCTGCAGCTGGGTGCATCTGTAGCCGTGAATGGAACCTGCTTAACAGTAACCAGTGTAACCGAGGCGCATGCGACGTTCGACGCCATTCCAGAAACCCTGCGAACGACCAATTTAGGTAAGCTAACTGAAGGGTCGATGGTGAATCTTGAGCGAAGTTTCCAATTTGGCGACGAGGTTGGCGGCCACATTCTTTCAGGCCATATTACGACAACGGCTTCGGTAGCCGATATTTATCTTAATGGTCACGACCGGGTGATTACCTTTGCAATTGCTCCAGAGTGGCTGAAGTTTATCTTTCACAAAGGCTATATTGGTCTGGATGGGGCGAGCATCACGGTATCGGCAGTTGATCGTGATCGGAACCAATTCGCGGTCAGCCTCATACCGGAAACCATCGAGCGCACGACACTAGGCCACCTTGTAAAAGGCGATGGAGTTAACATCGAAGTCGATAGTCAAACTCAAACGATTGTAGAGACCGTAGAGCGGATTCTTGCCGAGCCAGAAATGCGCCAACAGTTGCTCCAAAAGACAGGCGCCGCCTAATCATCATAACCGCTACAAAAGCGCGCAACATGGCTAATCATTTTCACCATCGTTTAGGTCAGGCTTGGCAGCAGTCAGGCTCACTTGTTTGTGTTGGGCTCGATCCAGATCTGTCGCGTATTCCTGCGGTGGTTCGTGACTCAGCGGCGCCTTTGTTCGAATTTTGCAAAGCGATAGTCGATTCAACGGCAGCTTATGTTTGCGCTTTCAAACCGCAATTCGCCCACTTTGCCGCACTGAAAGCAGAGGGGCAGCTCGCCGATGTCATTGCCTACGTACACGACCGATACCCGCATATTCCTGTTTTGCTTGATGCAAAACGAGGCGATATAGGCAGCACGGCTGAGTATTATGCGAGGGAAGCTTTCGAACGTTATAACGCCGATGCTGTGACTGTCTCGCCGTACTTGGGCTACGAAAGCATCGCGCCATATTTCGACTATCCCGACCGTGGCGTAGTGGTTCTTTGCCGAACCAGTAATCCAGGCAGTGATCGGCTGCAAATGATAGACGCAGGCGGTACACCTTTGTATTTACGGGTTGCTGAGTGGGTTAAAGAATTGGACCAAAACAACCAGTGCTTATTGGTAACTGGCGCGACGTACCCTGAAGAGCTCGGTATGGTCCGCGAGATAGTTGGGAACATGCCGTTGTTAGTGCCAGGCATTGGTGCGCAAGGTGGGGACTTAGAGAGGGTTTTGAAAAACGGCCTGGATGGCGAGCGCGCAGGCCTGCTGATCTCCAGTTCGCGAGGCATCTTATATGCTGGCGATGGCCCTGATTTTGCCGCAGCAGCCGGATTCGCAGCGCGTACGTTAAGCGATCAGATCAACGCTCTGCGAAAGAGCTGACGCGCGCGCTAATACAAATGGGAGAGTCCTTAGCTGCAAGCAGGCGCGAACGCTCGTTGAAATTGCTCGCGCTTTAGCGGTCTCGCAGCATATTCCGAGCAATAATGGTTTGCTGGATCTGGCTGGTACCCTCGTAGATGCGGAACAAGCGCACGTCACGATAAAAGCGTGACACAGCGTACTCTTCCATGTAACCCGCGCCGCCATGGTACTGCACTGCACGGTCTGCGACTCTGCCCACCATTTCTGTCGCAAATAATTTGCAGCAGGATGCTAGGGTATTTACCGCTTCACCGGCGTCTCGACGACGTGCAGCATCCAGGACCATACACTCAGCGGCGTAGCTTTCAGCTTTGCTGTCCGCGATCATTGCTTGGAGCAGCTGGAATTCGGCGATGGCTTGCCCAAACTGCTTACGCTCTGTGCCATAGTCTAGGCACAAATCGATTAGCCGGTTTGCACATCCGACGGATAGAGCGCTGATATGAATGCGACCTCTGTCGAGAGTCTTCATAGCGCTTTGGAACCCTTTGTTGAGTTTGTCCGCGCCGCCTAGCATTTGCTCTGCTGGAACCCGGCAGTCTTCAAAAATCACATCGCAGACATGAGCACCTTGCTGCCCCATTTTTTTGTTCGCAGGCCCAAGCGTGATGCCTGGCGATTTTGCATCTACCAGGAAAGCACTAACGCCTTTGGCGCCGGGTAGATTCGCATCAGTGCGCGCGAATACGGTGAATAACTGTGCGCTTGGAGCGTTGGTAATGTAGCGTTTGGTGCCGTTGATGACATATTCATCGCCATCTCGGATAGCTTTAGTTTGCAGTGACCCTGCATCCGAACCCGCATTAGGTTCTGTCAACGCAAACGACCCGATAATCTCGCCGCTGGCCATCCTGGGTAAATAGTAGGATTTTTGCGCCTCGGTACCGTCCATAACGATACCTTGAGACCCGATGCCGTTGTTGGTGCCGATGATGGATCGAAAGGCAGGGGCTGCACGGCCGAGTTCCATCACAACCATGCACTCCTGCAGCGTGTTTAAGCCGACACCGCCGTAGCTTTGTGGAATGGTCAGCCCGAACAAACCCATTTCGCGCATCTCATCAATGAGCTCCGGAGGCATACGGTCTTCGCTAGCCACCTGCGCTTCCAGTGGAATCAGTCGCTCGTCTACGAAGCGCCTTACGGTGTTTACGAACTGGTTTAACGTGTCATCGTCTAATGAAGTTTCTTCCTGAACTGCTGCAAGCGACATAGCTTTCCTCTGCTGAATCGTAAAGGTGTGATTAGGTGTTGGATAATGACTTAACTGAAAGAGTATAGCGGCGATTTTGCATATACCCTAGCCTGGCGGAACTGCTGTAGTGACTGACAGGCCCCTGCTGGAAGTTGTATCATAACGGAATTACGGCACGCTGTTACTAACTCTAGCGTCGCCGGCTAATCTATTTTCATCATCCACACGATTAAGACGAGCACTAACTTATGAGCAGTGATAAAGCACCGTTTGCCTGGGAAGACCCGTTTCAGCTACGCAGTCAGCTAACGGAAGAGGAGAGAATGGTCCAGGACAGTGCACGAAACTATGCACAAGATAAATTAGCTAGCCGCGTTCAACATGCGTTTAGGCACGAGACGTTCGACCGTGAAATCATGAACGAGTTCGGCGCACTAGGAATGTTGGGCGCAACGCTGCCTGAGAAATACGGCTGCGCAAACGTTAACTACGTCTCCTATGGCATCATGGCGCGCGAGGTCGAGCAGATTGACTCTGGTTATCGTTCTGCAATGAGCGTTCAGTCGTCATTGGTCATGCACCCGATTTATGCCTATGGCACCGAGGCTCAGAGAGAAAAATATCTGCCGAAGCTCGCTACCGGTGAATGGGTTGGTTGCTTTGGACTTACCGAACCCGATCATGGATCCGATCCCAGCAGCATGATTACCAATGCGGTATCAGTGGACGGTGGGTATTGCTTAAACGGCGCTAAAATGTGGATTACTAATTCGCCTATCGCGGACCTAGCTGTTGTCTGGGGCAAGCTCGATGGTCATATCCGAGGGTTCATTGTAGAACGTGCATTCAACGGTTTCTCCACGCCCAAGATTGAAGGTAAATTGAGCCTGCGTGCCTCAGTAACTGGACAGATTGTTCTCGAAGATGTCTTTGTGCCAGAAGAGAATCTGTTGCCAGAAGGGAAGGGGTTAGGCGGGCCTTTTGGCTGTCTTAATCGCGCTCGCTATGGCATTGCCTGGGGAGCAATGGGCGCCGCCGAATCCTGTTGGCATGCAGCCCGGAGCTATACGCTTGATCGCACGCAGTTTGGCCGACCACTTGCCGCTACCCAATTAGTCCAGAAAAAATTAGCCGATATGCAGACCGAGATCAGCTTGGGACTGCAAGGTTGTTTGCGAATGGGGCGAATGTTTGATGACGGCACCCTGCCCATTGAGAACATCTCCATGATGAAACGCAATAACTGTGGGAAGGCGTTGGACGTTGCTCGCGTTGCTCGAGATATGCACGGTGGCAATGGAATATCGGACGAATACCCTGTTATGCGGCATTTGATGAATTTGGAAACGGTAAATACATATGAAGGTACGCACGACATCCACGCCTTGATCTTAGGGCGCGCCCAAACGGGAATCCAAGCGTTTATGTAAAAGATAAGGGTTTTCTTCATCTAAGTCGTATGCTGGGAGATGTCTGTTAATTACTAACGACATTGTCTAAACCTGTTCCCTTTCTTGTCCACCATGACTATTGTCAGGCAGAGAGTTTAACCTGGAAGGGGTTCATATGAATGTTTTAATTGCTGAAAAACACAAACTTTTAAGAGATTGTCTTACAGATAAACTTAACAACGTTGACGGGGTGAAGGTCGTTGCGGAGCTGGAGTCTTCAGGTGCGGTTCTCGAAGCAGTAAAAGACCCGCACTTAGATGTGGTTTTGCTTGACTTATTCTTGCCGGGTTGCGGTGGGCTAGAAGTTACCAGACGCATACGACTCGCTAACAAACGGCTAAAGATTATTGGTCTGGGAGCGGATTTATCGTTCCCGAGCCCGCAACAATTTCTGAAGTCTGGTGCAAACGGTTTTCTGACGAAGAACGTTAGCTTTGAGGAACTGAAAGAGAGCCTGCGGCGAGTCGCCGGCGGCGGCAAATATGTCTGCCATGAAGTTGCTGAGGCACTCGCTAAGACCGTGTATGAAGAGGGCCAGCAAGCCGCATTTAGTCAGTTGTCACAGCGAGAGATGCAGATAGTACTGATGTTAGTTAACTGTCGCAGAGTGCCCGAAATTGCCGCCGAATTATTCCTCTCACCGAAAACCATCAATAGTTATCGCTATCGAATTTTTGAAAAATTAGACCTTACCGGTGATGTGGAACTCGTGCTCTTTGCTATGCGCTGTAACTTAATCTCACCCGAGAATCGGCTGGTTCGAGAACCGTTGCCGCAATATCAGGGACCGGCTAGCGGCGCGGTGTCAGCTTTGTCGCATGGCACGTAGGAAGATTAGGTGTGGACGACCGTCTTCGCGGATACTACTCAGCGACTAAAGTATTTTTAAACAATAGACTCATTAGAAAATAGACGGCGGTAAACAGCTAGTCATACCCAAAGGGTGTTGGTTTCGATGATCTTGAAGGGTCGCAGCTGGCGTTAAGCGGCTAACTACTCCGATAAGTGAGTTTGACGAGGCGACACCATTTTTGGCGTGACCGTATGCGGAGCGATTGCGAGCGCAGTGAGAGCAATTGCTCCGGATTCGCAAAGGCTGTAATCGTATGACTCGATGTTTACGTATCTTAGTTTAGCTTCACTCATCGTTTATGCTCAATCGAGTTATTGCATTGTCTGCCGATTGAAGCCAGCTTTTATCTGTTAAAAGGTCGGTAATTCGGTTGGTTCTGAGTTCGGCTTTTGTTTCAGTCCTGACGCGAATCATTATTGGTTAAATATTTTGCCAGCCCTAGTTGAATCTCATTATCTTCTTTCTCAGGTCCGCACACCTGCTTTCATCATCCATCTGTCCTCATCGAATAGGTCAGCGTCTTTCACTTTCTTAATTTCACTGCCACGATTTATTTTTAATAAAAAATCGTCTCTTGGTAATTTGCTTGCTTGGATGAGAGCCAGCGTTACGCTCGTCAATTGGTTCGATGGTGTTTGCAACCAATTAATGTTTGAGACCTAACGAAGTCGTATGGAAGCGTGGGTGTATTTAGCCTTAAAACATTAGGCGTCACTGAGGTTACCAACAAGTCTTATTGCAGG
>CENJ01055375.1_pt1 | contig 13041 bp, 18 predicted proteins | sample 356161 | NCBI WGS metagenome assembly CENJ01 (sample SAMEA2619531, study PRJEB7988) | marine metagenome | biome: marine biome (ENVO:00000447); feature: surface water layer (ENVO:00002042); material: "saline water (ENVO:00002010), including plankton (ENVO:xxxxxxxx)" | depth 5 m
GTCAGTAAAACTTGAACTGCTAGTACTGAAAGTATCAGATTTAGTTGTTGAAACAACTTGAATAATATTCCCTGCCTTTGGATTTGTTGTGGTTAATATCGTTCCATCTGCTGAATCAGGCAGAGTCATAACTCTGTCATTAGCAGAAGAAGAGGGTGCTTGTAAGCTGAAAGACCCACCACCTGATGCTGCGTTTAGTTTAATCTTTGCTGTCATTTATCCAGCCTCCAATGCAGCGACTTTTGTTTCCAATACTTCAATTTTAGCAATAGCCTCCTGTAATGCAGCAGTAAGTAAAGGAACAAGTTTTGATTGATCTATTCCTTGATAAATAGGTTTATCATCAGAATCAACTGCATCTTTTTCTCCTGTTATGGCTTCTGGAACTATTGAACTAACTTCGTGGGCTAAAAATCCATCTAGAGTTGCAGAAGTATCTGAAAGAAAGTTAAATCTTGATGGTTTCAATGTTTTTAATCTTGTAATTCCATCAGATATTGCAACTACATTTTCTTTCATTCTGTAATCTGAAGAAGTGTTATATGAAACACTTGAAGCACCCATACCAATAAAACCAATTTGAGTACCGTTTGAACTTTGAAACCTTGTAAAAGCTCTATTTGAAGTATCATCATTAGTCCTTCTATAGCCTACCAAACAATCATTAAATCCTATATTTCCAACAACTTCAAAAACTCCATTCGCTACAGGTGTATTTGTACCTATTAATACCCTCCCACCCGAATTTATACGCATACGTTCTGAGCCAGAAGTACCTATAACTAGAGTATCCTGAGAGTGTTGATATTGAAAATATCCAGCATATTCAGCAGCACCAGAAGTTCCATCTGAGAAAAATATATTTCCATTATTATTTACACCATTACGAATAGTTAGTCCACCATTTCCACTTCTATTAAGAATTAGATTATCTACTCCTGAAGCTCCAACATCTGTAGTTCCTAAAAGCATTCTTCCAGACGAATCTACTGTTGCTCTAGTTACTCCACCTGTATTTATATTGACAGTATCAGATGCAAAATTTATTCCCGTATTACTATCTGTTCCCTGTAATGCTGGTGCGGAAGCTGATCCATCAACTCCAGAAATACCAGTAGTGCCGTTAATTGCTATTGCCATAATTTAAACCACCGTATAGGCTGAACCGCTAGGTATTGTGAGCGTCACGCCTGCATTAATTGTAATCGGTCCAAAGCTACCAGCATTGCAAGTAGCTCCAAATTCAGTACCTATTGTGTAGTTAGACGTCATGGTTGTCCCATTCTCTATAAATAGTTTGTCGGAGCCACCACCGACCGCTCCACCACCTGACTGATCGACAAATGAGAGTACACCTGATCCATTCGTGGAAAGAACTTGCCCTGAACTTCCTGCACTTGTTGGAAAGGTGGCAACCTTAACTCCGTTAGCTGTAATAGAAACTAAACCTGACCCAGTTCTAAAGATTCCAGTATCAGTATCATCAGAGAATGTTATGGAGGGAACTGCAGTAGTTCCATCAGGGAATGTTCCCCCAGCATTTAAATAATCAGCAGCAGCTAAAATTACACCAAAAAAACTTTCACCTGAAGCTGGAGCAGAACCAAAAACTATATTTGTTCCCGATAATGTAAAACCTGTTCCTGGTTCTTGAACTACACCACCAACAGAAATTATTAACTGTGTCTCATATTTCGGAAACGGTACAGGTGCAGAACTGCCAACTGTTAAAGCAAAAGTTGTGGTGCTTCCATTAAACGAACTCGATACATCATCAATCGTTTTATAAGCATTATTCGATCTGAGATTATTACCTATATACGGCATGCTTACTGAAATCTTTTATTTGCTTCTTCTATTTTACAGAGGCTAATTTTAAGTATTAGGACCAGCAGTTGATGGTTGTGTCGGCCAGACAACATCAGCAGGAGTTTTATCTTTATAAGTCTGAGGAATATCTCTTATGTTTTGTCTATATGCAGCCCATTGAGCCTGATCAACAGAAGCACCTGTTGTCATTGTCCAATCTGTATCTTTCAATATCTGATCTCTTATAGCTCTGATACTATCCCAAGTTGGTGCATCTTCATCAGCAGCTTCGGCTGTATTAGTCTTTGCCCACTCAAGGTACTCCTGATAGTCGATGTTTTCGTCATCAAATGGAATCCATTTTTTACTTTTCCAAATAACCCCAACATTTGTAGTTTGGTTTACTGCATCTTTGTAAAATTTGTAATCTGCCATAATTAAAGCTCCGCATTAAAAGATGCACACAAATCATCTGCTGCATCTCCTAAGAGAAATAAAGTACCTGCATTAACTTGAAATAAACATTCACTTTTAGACTCAAAAGCATTAGGTGTTGCACCAGAAAATGCAGCATTCCCTTCTAAAGAAAATGTAGGTCTAGTTCTTTTTTCTACTTTATATTGATATTCAAAATTAGAAGAGCCTCCAGATGCAGCATATCCTTTAAGAGCTGCTGTGCCATCTGTCATGTAGACACCTTCGTAATATCTTTGACATAAAGCAAGCTCCTGACCGAATGACCTATGCTCAAAATCTGTTGCCACGCTGCCAACTTCTAATTGAAGTCCTGTAATAAAGAATGTTCTAGCTGTGCTATCAAAGATAGATGATATGCCTACTGCTCTATTGGCATTTGTGTTTGCTGCAAAAGCACTAGAGTTTAATGTTCCACTTGAATAGGTTGACCCAGCATGTAACCATATTGCCAGTTGTAAACTAGCTGCATTATCATCATCAAAAGCACCAGTGGTATCACCAGGAAACGTAAGTTCTACTCTTGTCCAATTTGTTGTCACAGAAAATGTTTTTGATATTTGTCTAGTGTTATCTAAATCAAACATCTCAACAACATACGTTGCACTAGCATTACCTTTAACATAAAAAGATACAGTAAATTCTTCTGCATCAGATGAGCCTTTTTTTAATTGTTGTAGGTCTTGACCCTCAATTTTTTGTTGAAGCATAAAATACTCGCCAGCAGCAACGCTAGTGTCTGCTGTAGTGCAGCTAAATTTCAAAGCATTAGCAAAACCGTCATGCACATCTGCAACTTGTTCCATAGTTACACGACCTGCTGTAGCATTAAAGGTAGTTCTATATCTGTCAAGAGTAAAATATCCTGCTGATGCACCTAACCCAGTAGAACTTGTGCCTCTCTGAGCAACATTCATCGCACCATTAATTATTATATTTTTACTCGTACCAATCTTCTTGGTAGTTGCTGTATTTAGTCTTTCTAATCCAACTTGATTAAGAGCCATTTGTTATACCTCCTTAAGTTTGATCTAGATAACTTACAGTTGCATCTATTGCACTGGCTGTGCCTGCTCTTATTCTTAATTTATCATTTGCTTGCATAATTATTTTTGATCCACTTATAACTTCCAAAGAAGATCCTGCAGGAACTGGAGCGTTTCGAAGAAGATAAACATCATCACCACCACTTTCAAGATACACATCTACGTCTGCACTAGCTGCAACTTTGTTTGAGAGAAGAATACTTAATAAAACTAAAGTTGAACTACCACCTGCTGTGACAATCACTGCGGTATTATCAGTTATAACTGCTGTAACAACATTGGATTTGGTGTCACTTTTGAAGGTATTTGCCATATTATCCTAGTGCAAGAATTAATGCAATTTGATCAGAAAAATTGGTAGTAGTTGCAGATAATGTTCCCGTTATAGTTACATTACCTGGAATTGTTACTGCCCCATTAGAATCTATTGTAAGACGTGCAACTCCTCCAGTAACTAAAGATATATTATCTGCAGAAGGACTAATAAGACCTGTATTTGCATCTCCATTAAATTTGAGAGCACATTGATTTACATTTCCTTGAGCTAAAACAGCATTAGATCCATCTGATCTTAATAATGGAAATCCTCCATTTGTAATTGCATCATGTATTACAACAGTTTTTAATGAGGTATCTACTGTGACTTCACCATCAGCACCTTTAAAACCAGTGTGCTCAGCTGTTGTTCCTCTTCTAAATTGAACTTGGGTTGCCATAATACTATCCTAAAGCCACTGCTATTGCAGTAGCAAAGTCCTCCGTTGCAAAGGATCCTGACATATTAATTGTAACTTTGTTACCTGTTGCAGCAGTTGTGATATTTGTACCACCTTCAATATCTAAAACTTCTGAATTTAAATCAATAGCTATTGTTCCAGAATCAGCTTCGATATCTAAATCTTCAGCAGAAATTTGAGTATTTACGTAAGCTTGAGTTGCTATAGTTCCATCTGAATCAGGAAATGTTAATGTTCTTGTTTGACCACCTGTTATAGATGCAGAACTAAAAGCTCCAATTTTTGTATTATCTGAATTATTTCGAATTCTGAATCCACTATCATTTGTGACAACGGCAGTAGAAGTTATAGATGCTAATCCAGTAAATGAAGTTGCACTAGATCCTAGAGCAAGTCCAGTACTACCAATAGTTACTGAACTATTTGCTAGATTACTGTTAGCAATTGAAGATGCTGTAGTAAGAGCAGTTCCTGTCTCAGCTGGTAAAGTAATTGTCACATCTGCAGTTGCTGCAGGTCCTTTTAAAGTTACAGAATTTGTTCCATTATCAGTATCTTCTTTAAAAATTATGCTTCCTGCAGAACTTGAAGATCCTGTAAGAGTTGGGGCAGTAAGACTTTTATTTGTTAAAGTTTCTGTTCCTGTTGTAGAAACTAATGTGGCATTTGAAACAGCAGTATTAAATTGAGCAAATGTTCCAGTTAAAGTATTATTTGCAAGGTTTACAGATTTATTTGTTAAAGTTTCAGAACCCGTTGTGGTTGCAAGAGTTGCATCTGTAACAGCAGTGTTGAACTGAGCTATAGTGCCTGATATTGTATTTGATCCAAGAGCTAAAGTTTTATTTGTTAAAGTTACTGAATTATTTAAAGTTACAGGATAAGAAATATCAGTTGTCAAAGCAACTGTTCCTCCTGCATCAGGAAAAGTTATAGTGCGATCGGCAGTTGGATCTGTAACAGCTAAAGTCGTTTCGAAATCATTTGCTGTAGCTCCTTCAAAAACTATCTGTCCACTAGCAATTGTTATTGCATTTGCAGCATCAGCAACACCAGATATTAATGTTGTAGAAGCTAAAGATGTTAATCCTGTAAATGTTCCTTGAGTAGCCCCAAGAGCAACTGCAGTACTTCCAATAGTTATATCATCGTTTGCTAATTGAGAATTAGGTATCGCACTAGTTCCTAATACTCCAGTAGAAGAGTTATAAGTTAACCCATTTCCAGACGCAACACTTACTGATCCTCTAGCTCTTGCTTGTGTAAAATATTCATTTGTACCCTCACTTAAATCGGAAGTACTATTTCCAGCAAAATCTAATTTATCAGAAGAAGAATTTAACTCCTGAAAAAGACCAGAAACAAGTACTAACGCCTTCCTAGTTGCCATTTAATATCTCGATCAAGTTCTTAACCAAAAGAACTTATTTATACTTATTTTACGCCCACTAAATTGTTAACTTATTTCAACAGGTGGCTCAGTTTTTACTACTAACGAAGCTGTTGTAGCAGCTTCACCAACTCTTGTAACAAAATGTCCTGTACTAGATGGGGGAGTTTTTGTTATGGCTCCAGCAGAACTAGCAGATAAAAAATAATGATCACCAGCATCTAACCCTGATACAGGAGTGATTCCTTCAACAATACATCTAACTAAATTACCAGCAGATACAGTTGTTTCTACAAATCCTACTACTCTTGCTTTATCTTGTGTGTCATTAGCTATTGCTTTTCCAAGCTGACCATCACTAGATCTTGAAAATACAGCATCTCCCTGATTTAAATTCTCAAAAGCATTCGCTGCAAAACCATTTATTTTATTTGCTATTTGTCCTGGAAAATTTGATTTTAAATCAATTAATGCTTCAGTAAATCCCTGAGCATTTGGTGCATAAGGTTCGTAAGTCATTAACTTAGTTTGACTGGGGGTTCAATTTGAATAGATAATTTAGTTGCAGTTGCAGCTTCACCTATTCTTACAACTGCCTGACCTGCAGAAGAAGGAGGAGTAGCAGTTATTGCTCCAGCTGTGGTAGCTGATAAGAAAAATAAATCTCCTGCATCTAATCCTGATATATCTTTTAATCCAGCCACTGCAACTTGTAATGACTCACCAGTAAGAGCAGATATATTTGCAAATCCAATTACAAACGAATTTTCTATAGTCCCATCTGCAGCACTAGCTTTTCCAACTTTTCCATCTGATGTTCTCATATATAAAGCATCACCTTCACTAACATTCTCAAATGCAACAGCATTAAAGGTAACTTGAGCAGGAGCAAATGTTGGAAAGCCTTCTTTTAAATCAATTACTGCATCTACTAACCCTCTGTAATTAGGCTCATATGGTTCACGAGCTAAATTTACATTATTAGCTATCATCAAATCTCTTAATGCAGCAATAGCTCCTTGTATATTTGGTTCGTATCCTGTAGCCATAATTTTCTCTTATAATTATCTATTTTAAACTGTGCCTACCATTATAATTAAGGTATGGAACCTCAAGTCATTGCAGCAATTATTTCAGGTAGTATTGGAGCCTTTGCAGGTATAACAAGGGCTTTGGGTAATTTTAGTAAAAAATTAGATAGAAGATTCGAAAATGTTGAAAGAAAAGTAGAAAAATTAAAAAATGAAGTTTTACACGATTATGTGTTAAAAGAGGATTTTTTAAGAGAAATGCAAGCTGTTCATACTAAATTAGATAGAATTTTAGATCATTTATTAAATAAATAATTAAGTAGCATCAACCCAACCACCAACAGAAGCTAGATATATTTTTAAAATTCCATTACCAGCACCATTTGTATCCCAATGTAATTGTCCATCTATAGCATTGGCTGGCTGCCCTGCAGAAACAGAAACTACTGCTTTTACACTTTTAAATGATGTACCATCATGAATTTTAAATATTTCTGTACTTACAGTATCTAACCAAGTTTCACCTTTGCTAGAAGAAGTAAATCCAGCAGGAGAAGTATTAGGTGCAGTACTTCCAATATGAACAGGACCAACTTTAATTAAACCAGTGCTTGGAGAAGCAGTATTATCTGCAAAAAATAAACCTGGACTTACACTGTTATTATTTAATGCTAATTCACCAGCTCCTAATCTTATTGGGAAAGGTCTATCGTTTGCTGTGCTTGATCTACGAGTTTGAATTTGTACTGCCATAATTAGACATTTATATATAGTCCTGCATCTACTACTGTATCTTGGGCAGTCTCTGGATTATATGATCCAGCATCCATGTTACTGGTATTAGCTGCAACATCTAATAATTCTCCATTTATATAATCACCTGCTTTTAATAATCCAGCTTCAAAAACATTAGTAAATTCTGATAATGGTTTATTTACAATTCCAAATTTTATATCATCTAAAACTGTAGGAGCTTTATTAAATAATTTATTTACCATTGCAATCATTCTGTTTGTTGTATTTAAAGATTTACCTTCTCTATTTAAACCACCTGTTTCATCTCTTTTTAAACTGTCAGTTAAAGTCATAGCAATTACAGAAGGATCAAAATTAGCTACATCTTGAGGTAAATTAAAATCACCAATAATATTTTTATTACCTTCCCATTTTGTTGAACGATTATATAAAGCAAATACTTCAACAGCTTCTTGCATTTTTCTTTTTTCTTTTGCCCATCTCTTTTCCCAATTTTCATAACCTTTTCCTAAAGGTTTATCACTAGGTTCTAATAACCAAGCTCCAACATATTCATGTTTCTTTAAATTTTCTACAGTAACATAACCTCCAGTGGTTTGAGTAAATGGATAAACAACAGTAAAACTATTTGGACTAGGAACATCAGTAATTGTATATTCACCTGATATTGCATTTCCACTTGTAAAATTTAATTGAATTTTATCGTTTTTATTTAAATTATGATTCTCAAAATCAACAGTAATATTAATACCATTTTGATTATATTTTGCAGCTAACTTAAGTGGCTCATTACCTTCATCATGAAGTATTGACCACATTGCAGCGTAAATATGCTTGCACCAACGTAGTTGATAATATTGTAAATTTTGAAAAGAATCTTGTTTTTCATCTTCATATTCAGGTAACTCATAAAAATTATTTATAGTCACATAACCTAAGTCTCTAAATACGCCAGGTTCATCTCTTCTCTCATCTAGAGATCCATCATTTTGAATTATATTTCCAGGCTTTGTATCTCTAATCGCAGTTACTGGAAACTTCTCATGATTATTTTGACTAAATAAATTATAACTATCTCTTCTAGAAAAATCTTGACAAGAACAATTCCATCTTAATTCTGTAGTTAAGAATCTCCCTACTGCAAAACCTCTATGAGCTGGTACAGTTGTTTTAGCTATCGTATCTACAGTTTTTGCACCATAACTATCTGCTTTTTGAAAAATAATTTCATTTGTTGTAGCATCAGATCCTGTTACTGTATATCCAACATAATCATCATATCTAAATCCTCTTATTAATCTAAATAATTTTAAATTTCCTGAAGTTGTTCCAGTCGGAATAGTGGTAAATTTAAATTCTGTGGTACTAGTAACTTCGATTGTATATCTACCTGAAATAACAGCTCCTGTACTTACATCAACAAAAACTCTATTGTCTGTAGATAAACCGTGAGCTGAACTGCAAGTAACTGTGACTGTAGTTCCAGATCTTGAATATGTAGAAGTTATACCAGAATCTCTTTCTACTATTCGATCAGCCATTCTTTCTCCTGCTAAAAAAGCAACTTCAGTAGGTAATGATCTTAGTTTTACTCTTACAAATCTCCAACGAGTGTCATTAAAAGCAGTTGAATTATGATAAACAACATTTCCTGAAGTTGTAGCAGAATTAGAAGCAGTAAGGGTAAAAGTATTCTGTGTTTTACTTATAATTGTTAAAGTCTCATCTGTCGCACTACCTGTAGAAATATCTAAGTAAACATTGTCATTTGGAAACAAACCATGATTATTTTTTGTAACTACTAAAGTAGTTCCACTCTGAGTATAGGTAGCATTTACTGAAGGGGCTAAATATCTAACATCTAATATCGGTAATCCAAAATCATAAAAACTAAATCCATCTGTATCTCTCATTCCACAAATATGTTCTCCTAATTCTTGATTAGTAGAAGGAAAAGTAAATATTCTTGCAGGTATAAAAACTCCAGGAAACTGTTGAAAAGTAAAAAATAATCTATAATCTCCTCGTTTATCTCTTTCTTTAGAATTAGATCCTAATATCTGTTGTGTAAATGTATATAATTCATATCCTCTTCTCCATCTAGTCCATAAAGAATCTTGATTATAAAATTTTACTTCACTCTCTAATGCATAACCATCTGAGCCTCTTGGATAGACACTAGGTTTTTTTGGAATATTCTCAAAATTTTTAAAATTATTTTTTAATTCGAAATTAGATTTATCTTCGAATTTTTTAAATCCGAATGACATAATTTTTAATAGAATCCACCCTGTACATTACAGAAGAATCCATTTGTTAATGCAGTAGCTCCACTAGCTGCAACATATAATGCCTGTCCTCTTCTTAACATTAAACCTCTTTGTTTTGGTGCTATTTCGTTATTGGATGCTCCAAAATTAGCAGCTCCTGATTGAACTACAGGATGATTAATTAATGGTAATTTTTCAGTTAATGTAGTACTTAATATTTGATTCTCTGATACTTGAGGAATACTCTGAGTAAATAAAGGGAAAAACTGGTTGATATTTGTAATTGTTCCTGTACTAACTAAATAAAAACAAAAATCTATTGGTAATGAAATAGCAACATTACCAGTGATTGTTGCTCCACCACCAATAGTTGGTATTGTTACATCAAATTTAGTTGCAGTAAAATTCGATGAATCTATAACTGTAAACGTGTCATCCGTAGGTACAGTTCCTGAGTTGTAGGTTAAAAAGTCACAGAATAGTTTTTGTCCAATTTCTAGATTATGCCCACCTGAAACTGTGATAGTACATACAGCTCCAGTTGCTGAATATGTGGCAGTAGTAGCAGTAACAGCATCTAATTTTTGTATAGATCTCTTCGAATATGTAAACCAAATCTCATCAATGTATGCACCACTAATTGAAGTATCTGTTAATGCAGAGTCAACATCAAATACTTTTGTTGCATTACCAACAGCTGTTGGAATTAAACTTGTCAAAAATGATTGTCCAGACGAAACTGTACATAGTGTCGAATTCGTTGCTGGGCGGTCAACCATTAACGGTTGTTTGTTTGAACTACTACTTGCCACTTTTATTTATTCATAGGACTTAATTTAATTATATAGGAAGGCTTTTTTACTTATCTTTTTTATCTTCTTTTTTATTTTTAGCCATTTTAGACTTTTCTAAAGCTTCTTTACGCTTTTCTTTATCAGACATTTCTTTGCCATCTTCTTTCTTTTTATTCTTATTTTTAAAATACTCTAATAATTGTGGAGGCATTTTACCTTTTTTGTCAGCCATTTAGTTTTCTTCCTCCCTCTCTATTGGAATGTCTAAAGTTTGAGTAAACCGTTTTGGTAAGTTAGTACCTTTCGTGTAAGAAAAAGGTGCTTCATCAGGACGAACAGAAAATAAATCTACTCGTTTTTCTCCTGCCATTCTAGTACGCCTTCTACCTTTGAAAGGACTAGCCTTTTGTCTTTCTCTTGGACTTATAATATCCCTATCTCTTTTAATACCTAAAGTATATCCAAGTTTAGTTGAAGGTAAAACCATTTTTATCTATGACTTACTTCTAAAAGGAGTCTAGTGCCAACAGCTACATCAGCAGGTCCAGGTAATGCTTGTATAAATTCTGCACCTTCTCTATTAAATCTATATCTAGCCTGAGCTGGATTTCTATAATTAGGAACATATAAATGCATCGCTAATCTATCAGTTTCATAAATATAAATTTCTGTCCAAGTTTTTAAAGTTTCACGAAAATCTGAAGTTGCAACTGTTCTATCAACATCACCAGCAATACTTTCTATTCTATTTCTTGGAACAGTATCATTATTAATACTTCCAGTCATGTCGGTACGCTTCTCAGCTTCATCACAACGACCTAACTGCTCAACAATTTTACTTACCCAAAAAGAATCTTGAACATTGTTAAGTGCCTCTTCTAATCGAGCTTGGTCACCAGCAGGTATTGAAGTTAAGTTATAACCCAAATGCCAACGTACTTTTGACTGTATAAAGGTATCGAGCTTCATTCAAACAAGTAAAATTTACCTGTAACTAGTCTACTCTTACTAAGTTTTCTTTAAATATCTCATCCCAATCGATACGTTTAATTCCTCTTAATTGTTCTAATTTTGTAAATCTTTCTCCAGTAAGTGTAGTTTGTAAATCTTTTATATCTCTTGCAGTTTTTAATCCAACCCCAGGTAATGTATCTGCTATCTGTCTAGCACCTGCAGTATTTATATTTAATCTTGTGTCATAAGGAAAAGTTTCTTTATTACTGACTTTTGCTTCTTTATCCCCAGTTGCTTTTAAATCTGCTTTTAGTCTTTCTTCTGTTTTAATTTTTTCAGAAGTAGCTCCTACACAAGGTATTAAATCTTCATCATTTACATACTCAGCTTCATCATTAGCATTAATGACCATTGAAACTCCCTCTCCATGTTGAGATACTTTCTCTACTATTCCCCCAGTAATCTTGTGTTGATACAACATAATTAAAAAAATCCTTCTTTAAATAGCTTAACTCAATAAATTTTTCTTGACAATGAAAAAGCGAGCCATAAAGACTCGCCTTTCATATTAACCATTAACGATATTACTCGTCGTTACCACCTGTCTGTGAAGCAAAGTCAATGAATCCTTGGATATCATTGAAGCTTACACCAGCAGCAGGGCGTAGGTAATTAACACGGCATAGAATATATGCTGCTTTACCTGCAGTGTGATCATCATCAGAGATGAATAGACCATCACCATTAACTGAAGTATCAGTAACTGCGTTAACATTATAAATTTTAAATGTTGTGTTTGCTGTTACCTTATACATCATGGAATTAGCTGCGTTAGCTGCAGTAATACCACCACCTGTTACTACTGTCCAAAATGGAAGTTTTCCAACAGATACGTTTGATGTGCCTTGAGCAATGGTTGTGCCACTGAATGTCAAGGTACTTGTAGCTGCTGCTAGACCATTTTGCTGAGTAGATGGAACACCTAGAGGAGCACCACCGTTATCAGGACCAAGTAATATTAACTCGGTATTAGTACCACCAATATCTGCTGTCACTGGGGAAGCAGGGAAAGATGGAAGACCACCTGCTGGTATGTCTTGACCTATAGCTATAGAAGCTCCATAGATGTATGCTGGTCTATCTGAACTAGCATTTACTACTAAGCTGCTGCGGTCATTACGTACACGATCATCAGGACGACGATCGGGAGAGGGGATTGTGATGTTGAAGCTCTTGTGGTTTGCTTTTGAACCTGACTTATTAGAAAGCTTGTGAAATCCAATAAGTTCAAATGCTTCAACTCCAGGCCAGCCCTTAACACCTTCATGGTTGAAAGATGATAAACGACTAATCTGATTACCTGGTTCTAGGATTGCTCCTGCGTCACTCTTGTAAGTTGCCATTAGTTAATCCTCCTTATTCTGTGATTGTGAAGGAAGTGGTAATGAAGTCCTTATTCAAGTTCGCAAAACCAGCATAAAGCTGCCAAATAAGAATAATGAATCTTGAGAAATCATCATTATTGTTGATTAAAACTTGAGCGTTAGGACCACCGATACCAACACCAATTGCCTGTGGACCAAAGAACAATCCTGCTGGAGTTGTTCTAGAGGATGCACCGTTTCCATCTCCAATATCGACCGAAATTGTCTTAGATGGGAAGTTTGTAGATTCAAAGAATCTTACTCCTTCAAACACGAATCCAGAAGGCATAACTGGCTCACCAGCTACGAACTGAGCTTGTCCATACTGTCCACCAGCATAGATTGCTTGGTTAGGA
>CENJ01019294.1_pt1 | contig 13034 bp, 15 predicted proteins | sample 356161 | NCBI WGS metagenome assembly CENJ01 (sample SAMEA2619531, study PRJEB7988) | marine metagenome | biome: marine biome (ENVO:00000447); feature: surface water layer (ENVO:00002042); material: "saline water (ENVO:00002010), including plankton (ENVO:xxxxxxxx)" | depth 5 m
GTACCAACAGCATCAGCTCCGGCGGCAACACCAGTGGCAGAAGCGGCTCCAACAGCGGCTCCGGTTACAGAAAGTGCACCAGCACCACAACCCGAGGCGGCTCCGGTAACGGTGGCTCCAACAGGCGACAGTGCCAAGAGAGCAGAAGACATCTTGAAATTAATAAGATCAAGACAACAAAAATAATCTGACATTTTACCAAGGCCTTGATATTGACTATTAAGGCCTTGTGTAGTAAAATTATAAAATGAAAAAGAAAATACAAAAGGCTGTTGAATGGATATTGTACAAACAAATACCGGCATGGATGTTGATCGTGGCAATTATCATTTGGATAGTATTATAAGGAAAACAAAATGACAAAAGTGTTTGACGCAACAAAATTTAGAAAAAGTATTACGAAATCAATACAAGGTTTAGGCATAGGATTCAGCGACCCAACTGACTGGATATCAACCGGGAATTACGCCTTAAATTATTTGATGACAAGTGATTTCAACAAAGGTATTCCACTAGGCAAGGTTACAGTACTTGCGGGTGAATCAGGTGCGGGTAAAAGTTACATAGCATCAGGAAACATAATCAAGAACGCACAAGAGCAAGGCATATTTGTTATCCTAATAGACACAGAGAACGCACTAGATGAACAGTGGCTACAGGCATTGAATGTAGACACATCGGAAGACAAACTTCTTAAATTAAGTATGTCGATGGTAGATGATGTAGCAAAAACTATATCAGAGTTTATGAAAGGATACAGAGAACAACACGCAGACAACAAAGAAGGTGCACCTAAAGTGCTTTTTGTTATAGACAGTCTAGGCATGATGCTTACACCAACAGATGTAAATCAGTTTGAGGCAGGAGACATGAAAGGTGACTTGGGTAGAAAACCTAAGGCATTGACGGCACTTGTAAGAAACTGTGTTAATATGTTTGGTAGTTGGAACGTGGGACTTATAGCAACCAACCACACATACGCATCACAAGACATGTTTGATCCAGATGACAAAATATCAGGTGGTCAAGGATTCATCTATGCAAGTTCTATCGTTATAGCAATGAAGAAACTGAAACTGAAAGAGGACGAGAAAGGCAACAAGATATCAGAAGTGAGAGGTATCAGAGCCGCTTGTAAGGTAATGAAAACAAGATACGCTAAACCTTTTGAAGGTGTGCAAGTTAAGATTCCTTATGATACAGGTATGGATCCTTACAGTGGATTGGTTGATCTATTTGAGAAAAAGGGTTTACTTGTGCAACAAGGAAACAGGCTGAAGTACATCGATAAAGCAGGTAAAGAACACATTGACTTCAGAAAAGCATGGACAGGTGATAAATTAGATATGATAATGGCAGAGTTCAAAGAAGAGGTACCTACTGAAGCAGAGGATACCGATGCCCCTATCGAAGTAGAAACTAAAACAAAGAGTAAAAAAGAAGAATAATGATAGACTTTACACACGAGGACATCGAAAGGTTATGGAACTCCATAACACACTACGTACCAGAGAGACAGAAACTGGACTGTGCGATAGACTTTATTAAAAGCCTAGAGGACATCGGTGTAGAACATGACGAAATAAGAGCGTCTGCTGAATACGATCCTAAGTTAGAAGAAGCCATCAACACTGTGTTCGAGGAAGACGACGAGTCAGACGGATACGGCGAAGATGATTAATTGGTACAACGAAGTCAGCAGAAATTTAGATAAGATTCCAGATTGTGTTGCATACTTTGACAAGGAACTTGTCGAAGCAAAGAAGCAGTGCAAGATATATGGTAACCTTGAGAGAGCGAGTGCGGCATTACCGGGCATCGTAGAAGAAAGATTTGGACAACTGCAACAACTAGAAGCAATACTAGAATACCTGAACATAGAATTACGTAGACTAAGATCAAAGACTTTCAGGAAATACTTGGAAAACTACAACAGAGCACTATCAAGTAGAGATGCAGAGAAGTACGTTGACGGCGAGGACGATGTTGTTGACATGGACAAAATAATAAATGACTTTGCATTGATAAGGAATCAATGGTTAGGCATCACCAAAGGATTGGATCAGAAGCAATGGCAGATCACGAACATTGTGAAACTGAGGGTTGCAGGAATGGAAGATGCAGACATCAAATAGAATAATACTTACAGACGTAGACGGCGTACTGTTAGAATGGGAACACCATTTCACCAAATGGATGTTGCAACGCACACTGTTTGACGAGCGTGGTGCAAGGTATCATCCTCATAGATTACTTCCAGACAAACAGAACACATACGAAATGGCCGAACGTTTTGGGGTCACGAAACACGAGATAAGGAAACTGATCAGAGAATTCAACAGGAGTGCTTGGATGGGAACACAGAGGCCCATGTTGGAATCACAGACTTGGGTAAAGTTACTGTGTGCCGAAGGTTGGACATTTATACCAATCACTTCCCAGACATCAGACATACCAGCACAACAATTACGTAAAAAAAGAATGGGAGAACTTTTTGGTGATCATGTATTCACAAATTACCATATACTAGGAACTGGTGCAGACAAAGACAGTGCTTTAGCGGAGTTTCATGATACCGGACTATATTGGGTCGAGGACAAGCCAAAGAACGCTGTAGCCGGGCTCAAATACGGTTTAAAGCCTATATTAATAGACCACCCATACAATCAAGACTTTGATCATCCTGATATAATACGTGTAAGTAATTGGCAAGACATACACAAATTACTATCAGGAAGAAAATGAAAATTTACGTAGGGTGGGATTCAAGAGAAGACATAGCATACCAAGTTTGCGAACACAGTATCAAGCGTAGAGACCCCTCGGCAGAAGTCATTCCCTTAAAGCAAAACGATATGAGAGCCCAGGGGATCTATACACGTGAAAAAGACAAACTTGCATCAACCGAATTTACATTCACAAGATTTTTTGTGCCATACTTGAACGACTTCAAGGGGTGGGCGGTTTTCTGTGACTGTGACTTCTTATGGAAGGTTCCTAGTCATATGCTAACGAAGTACATGGATCCTAGCAAAGCAGTCGTCTGCGTACAGCATGATTACACTCCAAAAGAGACAACCAAAATGGATGGACAAGTACAAACTGTGTATCCTAGAAAGAACTGGTCAAGTATGGTGCTTTGGAATTGCGAACACGAAAAAAATAAAATGCTTACACCAGAATTCCTTAATGAGCAAACACCTAAATTCCTACATAGATTCAGTTGGCTTGAAGATTCAGAAATTGGAGAGTTGCCTCACAACTACAACTGGCTAGTTGGCTGGTACAGAGAACCAGAGGACGGCTCACCAAAGATATTACACTACACTGAAGGTGGACCATGGTTTGACGGATACAGAAATTGTGAGTACTCGGATGACTGGAAGAAGGAAGCAATAAACCTATTCAGTTCGTAAAATTAAAAATAAATCTTATCTATCTGATCAACGTTTTCCTTACGTTCGATCACTTCAGTGTTATTAAATCCTAGTTGGAACATGTATTCGTCCATTTCGTTTTCAGATGGCATCTCTGGAAACTGTTTGTCTTTATGTAAATTTACTTCTTGTATGACATACTGGGCACGTGCAAATATGTCAGGGGCACCTTGCATAACCATAATTTCTGCACCTTGCACATCTTGTTTGATCAAATCAAACTGTGCGTCCTCGCCGACCAATTGATCCAATGTTTGCATCTGTCGTGTTTCGTAATTTTCAAATATACCAAAGATCGTTGAACCTTTTGTGTATGTGATTTTTTTCTTATTGCCTTTGTCTATCTCTCTAAGATACATTTTTACTTCTCTGTTAGAATCCCCTAGAACAGCAATATGATAGTTTGGTGTTATTTCTTTAAGTTTCTTTTCATGCTTTGGTCCCGCTTCAATGCAGGTATATTCCGCATCTTGCCAAATACTCTTCACATTTTTTGTCCAAAAACCGTTCCATGCACCTATGTCTAGTATTTTGTTTGGTGAGAAATAATTTTCCGTTTTAAGTTTTTTTAGGTATTCGTACATCATGCTTTGTAATAAATTATATCTGGCCAAGTTTTGATCAGCACTTTAAATCCCAAGGATTTCAAATGGTCTTTTATATCTCTCTTACTGCTACCGTATTTGTCACTGTTGCCGTTCAACTCGATCATCAAGTATTCAACATTTTCCAAAGTTCTTTCTGCACCTTTAATCACTTCCATCTCTAAACCCTCAACATCTATCTTTATGAAATCCACCCCTTGTAAGTCTAAGGAATCTAACTTGTTAATTTTTGTTTCACCTTTTTCCAACAACACCCTAGTGTTTTGTGTGGCAGTTTCTTGAGATAATTTTACAAAGGTGTCCTGATTACCAATGGCTTGGTTATAAAGTTTTACATGCCCATAGGGTGCAAGGTTCCTTGACAAACAATCAAAATGTAATTTGTTAGGTTCATAACATTGTATATTTTTTGCATACTTTTGAAGTGCCATCGCCCACGTTCCGCACCACGCACCGATATCAACGATTAAGTTAAATTGTTTTTTTTGTATATTGCACCACTCTAAAAATTGATCGAGGCACTTGTCCTGCATATGAGGATGGCCTTTTTCACGCCATTGCTCTATCTGGGCATCTGTGGATGGCACCCAAAGTCCATCCGAAAGTTTTTCTACTTTCATAATATCCCTTTGTCCATTAATATTTCAACAGCAGTTCCGTCCTCAAATTCCTCAGGGGTAAACTGCTGATACGCTAAACTATATAACCAAGGCTCCGGACCACCATAGTATGGATTTTCAATGTCCGACAATTCTACATTACCCACATCAACAGCAAAACTTATGTTGTCACAGAACACAGGTATGCCTTCACAGATAGCCTCAACTGCCGCGATGCTACAACTGGTTACAACACACCATGCCTCTTTGAGGTCCTCGGATAGGGGTACCTTGGCCTCACTTGGTCCTGATGTACCCCTGCCCCTAGGCTTGTGTCGAAGTTTGATAGGTCTGTCCGTGTATCTCTCAATCTGTTCAATTGTCTCATTGGTCCAATTGGGTCTGTTCAAGTATCCGTTTATGCCCGCGGAACTAGGACACACGAGCACGTGCTTACCAGCAAAGTTAGGTGCCTTAATCTTCATACCAAATTTTTCAAACCTGTCTGCTTTGCAGTTTTTCAAATAAGGGACGTGTATTCTATTTTTACAAATACGCCAGTAGTGATTGTCTGGCTTTAGATTACTGTTGTCAAATCTTCCAAAGTATGGTGTGTCTGTGAACCAATACGGATGATTACGTGCATCTAGTTTCTGAACCATCTCTCTGTTGTTGCCTACGAATCCCCAGAACATACTGTTGCTTACTGGATCAGTTTCTACTGCGTTGTCTAGTTTCGTAATCTGGTCGGGCCAAGATTTTTCAACCCCGTTGAAGACTTCCCATGCCTTGCTTTTTTTATTACTATATGGTGCGTAAATTGTTAACATCTATAAATTCAATTAATTTTGTGGCCCATTCTTTGTGACCTTGTGCTGATGGATGAGGATCGTTTGGACTCACTATCAAGTGCTTGTCCATAACAAATTCAAAATGACTGACTGTTGGACTGAAGAATCTATCCATGTTTATTGCATTCTTGACTACATCGAAGTCTGCCGTGCCACTACCAAAATCATTAGGTAGTGAATTGTACATCACGTAAGGAATACTCATACGTTCAAAATAATTTTGTAAATCAAATACGTTCTCGAGAAATGTCATTGTGAGATTATTTTCTATATCCCATCCTTTGTTGCCTCTTATGAAACTTACGTTATCCAGTGTTTTCCATGTACGCCAAGTGAGGTCTGTGCCGGGTATCCTGCCTTTCTTCCATCCGTCGTCTGTAATATAGTCATTTCTTACCGCACTCGACCATCCTATCACAGCAAACACATCCTTGTCCTTATTCTGTTCTAACCATACCTTTGATGAGAAACTTACTCTTGTATTTCCCCTGCCTCCCATTGCTATGTTTGTCAGATCCATTCCGTAGTGTTCGGCAACAATCTTACTGGTAAAAGTGTCTACACCGTCCTTTGGTCTGGAAGTAAGGAAACTGCAACCGTTTGAGAATAATATCATAATAGTGTATTATAACATAATTATTAATTAAATGTTAGCCAAAAACATAAACTCGCTGAAGTATTTTCTCGACCGTTGGGAAACTGTGGACCCGGAATACAATTACACTGTGCCATACCATGAGTCCATAGATCCACACTTTACAAGTTTACCAACATTCGTGGCGGAGTTCCATAACTGCAAAGTGCATACGTGCCCACTGTTATTGACCAGAGAAAACAAACTGATCACAGAACATGTGTGGAAACTTACACACAAGAGCAGACATAAACCACACAAGAGCCACAAGCTCTGGACCGAGTGGGATGACAATGTTGATGTTATCCTGCCACCAGTGACTCAATTCTTTCATGAGATCGGAACATATGTATGGTTGCCTGTAGACGACGACAGCAAAGGAAATCCATGGCACATTTGGATTGATGTAATATCAAAATTTAGATTACTAGAGAAAAGATGGTCAACAAACTTTGCTAGATACTGCTTTGTGCTAGCCAATCATAGTCCATATTTCGAAAAAGTATGTAAAGCACTTTTTCCAGATGTAAAAATAGTTACAATGCCTAAAGGAGAAACATGGCAATTTAAACACCTCATAGTGCCTAGCATGAGTAATGTGAGAGATGGCATAACCACCCCGGCTCTTGCTCCATGGTTGCGACATTTCAAAGGATTGACTAACATCAAAGGAGTCAAACCGCATAGGAAGATAGTTGTGTTGAGGCCTGGTGCCAAGACCAGGAGGATGTTGAATTCAGACGAGTTACTACTGAAATTGAAAGGATGGGAGACTGTTACCCTCGAAAAATTAAGTATAAAGGATCAAATAAAAACATTCGCAGAAGCATCACACGTGCTGGCGGCACACGGAGCAGGCATGGTCAATCTGTTATGGTGTCAGCCTGGTACCAAGGTCATAGAGATCCAGGACAGGAACATGATACACAAGAAAGTGTATCCATTGCTGTCACACAATTTAAATTTAGAACACAAACTTTATCTTGCAGATGTTGTAGAAATACCGCGTGAGAATGGAAACAAATTGCAAGGAGTAAAAAGGTTCAGCGACATGATAAACTTCAAGATAAACATTCCTGAGATTATGGAGCACCTAGAATGACATTATCAGTGTTACAGAAGAAACCTGTACTAGTAAAGGATCCATACCCTCATTTTGTGATTGAAGATTGTTTACCGAAACACATTTATAATCAGTTGGAACAGGAATGGCCTGCAGAACAATTACTTGCAACACAACCTTTTGATAATGGAGTATGCTACAGGCTCAAGGCAGATGAGATGTTAAAGCCAACAAAAGTTTCCAGTTTATGGAAAGAATTCACCAAGTATCACACATCTGTAAATTATTACAACGAAGTTAAGACTGTGTTTTCAGAATACATGAAAAATGAAAGTCCATCACTGGGTCCTAGGGGTTGGGTAGACAAGTCTGCACACATTTGGACAGACTGTCAAACTGTTATGCACAAACCTGTAACAACAACGACAAGGTCACCGCACATAGACAACCCAAGAGAAATATACGCAGGACTACTTTACATGCCATACAAAGAGGACACAAGCACTGGTGGTGAATTTCAGATCTATGACTCTGTGGGCGATGTACATGAGGTAGATATGAAAAAGGGAAGGCAAATTTATGAAAATAATTTAGGCCATGTTGTGAAAACAGTTCCATACAAAGCAAACACATTTGTAATGTTCCTTAACAACTCACCGAAGGCGATACACGGCGTAACTCCGAGAGTTAATGCAGGTGTGCATCGGAGAAGTGTGAACATCATTGCGGAATACAGTAGGAAGAGTGGAAACAGTATGTACATGGTAAACGAAAAATGATTTCTGGAATACACACAACAAAACCGAGGACACAAAGATACGTGGAAGCGTTTGTCAAGGGATCCGGACAGGGTAAGATATACCAATTCAGAGATTTAAAAGAATTACCCAAAGACACCTTGACCATGTACGGCATCCTAGCAGGTTCTGGGGAAGTGTACAAATGGTGTGAAAAGGAAAACAGAGATTTTTATTTCATGGATCATGGATATTTTACAAATGCACATGATAGTCCTCATTGGTTACGTATAACCAAAAACAAACATTGTCAGAATAAATTACAACAAAGGCAAGTTGACAGATATGAGAAGCATTTCAAACAAGACCTAAAACCATGGAACAAAGGAAAAAAGATACTTGTTTTACCTCCAACAAATGCAATAGCGAACTTTTTTGATGCAACGGATTGGTTAGACAACACATTAAACACACTGAAACAAAACACAGACAGAGAAATTGATATAAGAGAAAAACCCTACAACCCAACAATAGCAATTGATCAAGTGGGTGCAACTGTAAAAGTAGATAGGCCTACTGTACACAAAGGCAAAATTAATTGGAGTGATTATCATGCAACAGTAACCTATAACTCCAACACGATGATTGCCAGCCTGGCTAACGGTGTGCCTGTATTCTGTAATCCCAACAACAGTGCGGCGGCTCCCATATCTGAAACAGATTTCAGCAAGATAGAAACACCTAAATACGGAGACAGGATTGCATTATTCAGCAGTCTAGCGTATAATAATTGGACGTTAGCGGAAATGGCAAACGGCACAGCATGGAGAATGTTAAATGAAAGTTGAGATATTTAGAAGGACTGTAAAAGATCGTAAGCGTGGAAACAGTTATGAACTGTTGTACCATTTAAAACAAGGCATAGAAGCGGCCGGCGACGAGGCCATTCTTGTCAATGAGAACAGATCAGGTCCAACAGTAGAGGGTGAAATGAATCCAACAGCACCAATGGCGGCCATGTTTGGCTACGGTGGTGACAAACAGATGCACCACACTAAAGGCAGACGGAGAGAACTTGCAAACAACTGTAGAGCAAAAAATATCCCACTAATAACATTTGATGGAGGACTACTGTCGAGTTTTGGAAACGTATCAACATCACCCGATCATCATTTTCGTGTATCACTGTACACTCCTATGAATGACGGAGACTTCTTGTCTGACAATAGTCCTAGCGATAGATGGGAAATGATGGTTAAAAAATTCAAAGTAAAATATGAGCCATGGCGTAAGTCCGATCAAGGTGACCCTATCATATTTGTGCTTCAACCTAAAGACAACTGGAGTATGAACGAACTGGATCCCATAGAATGGTTCAACGGCGTGTATGAAAAATTAAGGCCTGCCACAGACAGAAAGTTTATAGTCAGACCACACCCAAATCACGTGGCATCGATAGTTGCACGTAGGGGTGATTTCCCAGAAGATGTAGAACTGCAATACACACAAGAACATTTTTCAAATGATGAAAAGAAGTTTTACAGATTTCATTTCCAAGAAGCAATAGCAAACGCCCATGCCGTTGTTACACATAATTCAACTGCAAGTGTGGATAGTTGCATAAGGGGAATACCAACTTTCTGTACATCGGACCTGGCACTTTGTTGGGACGTCTGTAACAAAGACTTAAATGACATAGAAACACCAAAGACACCAGACAGGACACAATGGGTAAATGACTTAGGGTACAAACTATGGAGCATACAAGAGATCAAGGACGGCACTGTCTATAAAAGATTCAAATCTAAACTAGGACTATAATACGTATGTGTGGAATATACGGCATAACGACAAGTGATCAACACTTTATAAATGATTACATGCACATCTGTAAACATAGGGGACCAGATGGTGGGTCTAAAATCGAAATCGTAAACAAAAAATCAGGCAACACTGTTACTTTAGGACACAATCTTTTAAGTATCATGGCCGAGCCTAAAAAATCTCTCCAGCCATGGAGAACACCCAAAGGTAACACTCTTATCTACAATGGAGAAATATTCAACTACTTGGAATTGAAAGAAAAATACATTGCCTTCGAAGACACCACAGGGTGTGACACAGAATTACTAGCGTGGGGACTGGATAAGTTTGGATTAAAATTTATAGATGAAATTGATTCTATGCATGGCTTTGCTTATTACGAACCCGATAAGGACACAATTACACTCAGCAGAGATCACGCAGGAATCAAACCATTGTACTATGCCGAAATAAAAGAAGGACTAGTATTTGGGTCAGAAATAAAAGGTATGCTAGATAAGGTGCCCGGCTCTAGAACATTAGACAATCTAGCATGTAGTATGCTGAGCAAGGCAGGAACCAATCCATTAAGGAACACTCTGTACACAAACATCAAAAAAGTACTGCCTGGTGAAACAATAGTGTACGATATACAAAGCAAAACACTTGACTATGTTAAAAGGATTTACATACGGCCAAACGCAGATCAAGATTATTCAAAAAATGAATTAGGAGAAATGTTTCGTAAAACAGTTATGAAATGTGCCATAGGTCAAAGAAAAATGGGTGTGTTCTTGAGTGGAGGCATAGACTCGTCCATAATTGCTTATGAACTAAACCAAATTCAAGACACAGTACACACTTTCACAAATAGATTTGTGCCAGACGTCAACGCAGACGAGGATTACAACAGTGACTCAAAGATTGCGTCTAAATTTGCCAAGGAACAAAATTTTAACCATCACGATGTAGTTGTATCTCCCACAGAGTATCTATCGTCATGGCATGACAGCATATATTACATGGAGCAACCAAATTATAATCCAAGCAATCCACTGTATTGTTTTGCAAATAGGGTGTTGTCCGAAAACGATATCGTGGTAACGATGGCAGGCGATATGGGCGACGAACTGTTTGGCGGTTATCCAAAGTACTCCAATTTATACAACAGTGAAGAAAAACCAAACACATGGAATGAATTACTAACACTATGGATGAGGAGGGTAAAGAAAGGCAGTTATCCCATTACGGATAATCCTATTGATGAGAGTGTATTAGTCGACGAACTGGCAAAATGTTATGGAGAAGAGTTATGGAATCAAGCCGATCCCACTGCATCTTACATGGCACTTGATTGTGTGACTCAAGTACCTGAGCAATTTTTTACCAGAAATGATTACTATGGTATGGCCTATGGCATGGAAGGAAGGTTTCCTTTTGCCTCAAAAGAATTTATGCAGTATTGCATGAACATCAAAACGGAACACAAATTCAAAGGAAATACCGCAAAGGTATTAGTAAAGGAAACATACAAGAAAAAGTTACCGGATTATCTATTACATAAAGCAAAAACAGGTTGGACAGTACCGATTGGCTATTGGTTGATGGACAGTGTTGATAAAAAATTGACCGATGCGTTTGATAAAAGCATAGGTAAAGAAAGATTGAAACAATTGAAAAGATCACAAAAGGCAGGTAAAAGTCTGTTACCACAATGGCAAGTAAAAAATTGGAAAGAAAAATATCAAATTAAATAAAAGTCATGCCCACACTAGCAGTAATCACAACCTTTCCTCCTAATAGATGGACTACTTACGCCAAAAGAATGATAGAGAGTCATATCAAAAATTGGCCTGACGATGTAAAACTTTATGTGTACTATGAGAAAGAAAAGCCTAATCTTGTACACGAAAAGATTGTATACGTTGATTTAGAAAAAGAGAGCCCCGAACTTGTAGCATTCAAACAAAAATACAAAGACGATCCCGTAGCAAACGGCGAAATAAAAGAAATACCAGGCGGAGTGAGACGACATCCAAAAGCCGGCGACAAAGACAGAAACAAAGGATCGTTCCTATGGGACGCAGTAAGATTTTCACACAAAACATTTACAGTAGCTCACGCTATTAAAAACATAGACACCGATTATGTGTTATGGTTAGATGCAGACACATTTACTTTTAGACCGATAACAAAAGAATTTGTTTGTGGACTATTGCCTAACAATAAGTTAGTAAATTACCTCGGACGAGTAACTTACCCAGAATGTGGGTGGGTTTGTTATAATAAAAAGCACGAAAAAATAAAGTTGTTCATAGACGAATGGACCAAGTTATACAACACAGGAAGCATATTCAAAGAATTAGAATGGCATGACAGTTATCTGTTTTGGCAGATACTACAGCGTGTGGCTCCTGACGCTGGAGTGGACATAGGCAAAGGCGCTGGAGTGGAAGGATTACACGTTTTTATTAACAGTGCAATAGGTGACTACATAGATCACATGAAAGGTAAAAGAAAGATAAAAGGCAAGAGCTCCAAGTCAGACCTACGCTACAAAAAAGATCAGGACTACTGGAAAAATGTTGAAAACTACGATCCGTTTGGTGGAGTAAGTTTCGATCCAAAACAAGTGGACGAAATAGTGAGTAAGGTGGCCAAAGGAAAGCAAGGTAACTGATGAGGATAGAAGCGTGGCCCAAGCACGGCCCTCAGAACAGTAAAAATATTTTTAAAAAACTAATACAGTCAATGCGGGAAGCAGGTGACGAGGTATCTGTAGACAAAGAAACCAACGGCGACGTTGCGGTCATCTGGAGTGTGTTATGGCGTGGTAGGATGGAGAGTTACAAACCAATATGGGACAGATACAGGAATAAAGGGAAGCCTGTGATTGTGATTGAAGTGGGAGGACTACGCAGGAACCTCAGTTTTAAGATTGGCATAAACGGAATCAACAGAGATGCTGATTTCGCCAACCAGGAATTCGACGACAAGCGTTGGCCTTTGTTCAACCATGAACTACGTCCATGGAATCCCACGGGGGACTTAATTGTGATTTGTGGTCAACATGACACATCGGAACAATGGAAGGGACTTCCTAAAATGTCCACTTGGATAGAACAACAGATAAAAGAAATACGCAAATTAACATCTAGACCGATACTTGTGAGGCCCCATCCTAGAAATGTAATCACATTTGATGAGAATAAATTCAAAAACGTAAAAGTTAGATTACCAAAACGAGATTACAGAACATACGACGACACGGATTTCAGGGCTACCTTGGAAAGAACATGGGCCGT